>Ga0233413_10000277_pt1 | contig 25877 bp, 39 predicted proteins | sample Na_anoxic_6_MG_FD_189019 | JGI IMG/M metagenome (GOLD analysis project Ga0233413, IMG submission 189019) | Seawater microbial communities from Saanich Inlet, British Columbia, Canada - Na_anoxic_6_MG | ecosystem: Environmental > Aquatic > Marine > Inlet | place: Canada: British Columbia...
GAAGAACCGCGACTGGGTAAGCCCGTTCAATATTCAGATGGATTTCCAACCATCAGCACAGATGTTTAGGGAGAGTGAGACGCTTCCTCAAATTTGAGTAGCAGAAAATAGTTGACCAACTCTCATAGATAGGTCAACATCGCCAGGACATAGACTTGCGAGGGGTTTTTTAGTGTTTCCCCTAGTGTGGTTGTTCATAGCATAAATAGGGGTAACTACTGGCTAGGTGGTTGCCCCTATTTTATTCACTTCTTAGGCTTACCAGCCTCAGTCCAGAGTTTGTAACTGAGGTTGGTCATGTCAGCGACCAGTGAGGACCTGGAGCGGACTCCACGAGCCTCAATCATCTCATCTTGCTTCGCTCGGATCTCTGCACTGATGGCAATATTAGTGCCTTTGCGCTTGGAACCATCAATGAAGGAACCAGTATTACGTACGTTCTTGGTCATACTATTAAATAAGTTGCACAAAGTAGTTGCGCAACAAATTAGATTCGCTACAATTCAGGCGCTATGAATAATTACAACGTCACCAACACTCACAACCTTCCGCGCCCATACTATGATGCCATCAGACTACTGTCTGAGGTCTACAATAAGGGCGAAGGGGTAGATTTTAGCACGACTGAGCTGATAGGCCCAGCTTGTCAGGGCGCATTAAAGCGTCATGCTAAACGCTCTGGCAAGCAGCTCACCGTGGACTGCAAAGGCTTGCACTACGCCATGATCGGCAGTGCAAAGCACTACTTTTTCGAGGCACTCGATAAGATGGACAACTACGAGTGCGAGGTGCGGAGAACCGCAACAATGGGCGGAAAGGTCATCAGTGGCGCAGTGGACGTCTACCAGAAAGACACCGCTACCATCTGGGACTTCAAGGAGACCTTCAAGAACACGCTCAAGGAAGGCCCTAAGCCTGAGTGGGAGGCACAGCTTAACATCAACGCCTGGATCATGCGTCACCATGGGATCGAGGTGCGGAATGTCATCATTGCTCCACTATACAGAGACTACCGAGTGATGAATCCAAGCGATCTGCCTACCGAGCATGTCCACTGCACTCTGTGGCCTCTAGAGCAGACCGAGGCTTACATCAAAGAGCGTATCGCTGCGCATGTGGCGGCTGACCAGAAGCTGACCGAGTGCTCGTTTGAAGAGCGTTGGGCCAAGCCGGAGCAGTGGGCTGTTAAGACCGAAAGCACCGGAACCACTCTACGTCCTGGCCTCTACAACACACAAGCAGAGGCGCAGGAGCGGGTAGATAATCACAAGAAGCCCGCCAGCCTATTCATTGAGCATCGTAAAGCACAGAACACTCGTTGTGAGAACATGTGCGACGTGGCTCAGATCTGCCCATTTCACCAAGCAAGAATCCAAAACAACTAACCCATAGACCCATGAAGCAAGTAACAGGAATAGTAACGAAGGTTGGACAGCAGTCGCTGTTCAATGATAACAAATACCAGTGGGCCACAGTTGGTTCACATAACTGTAATTTCGTGAACCGAGACATGCAGCAATACGCTGGTCAAGAGATCACGATGACAGACATCTCTGAGGACCAGAGCAAGATCCAAGAGAAGAGCGACAAGAACGGGAAGCCGTTCGTCAAAGTGTTTGGCTCAGGTGTAGAGATCACCGGAGCTGGACAGCCATTGCCTACCCAGCAGAGCGCAGCACCGCGTCAGCAGATTGTGCAAACCCGCTCAGATGTTACCCAGGAAGAGCGGCTACGCTACGGAATGGACTGCATAGAGATGGCCGAAGGGATGTATGGCAATCGAGACATGCCAGGAGAGTTGGTGGCAGCGATCTTCAACTCATCAATGTATGCCTTCAATGACGGGGTGCCTCTCAAAGCGGCCCCACTAGAAGAGAAGGTTGCTGAAGTCTTCGGAGGCACCGTGGAGAAACCATTGAGCAACGCAGACCTGGACGATAGTGTGCCGTTTTAAAACGTTGACATTCTAAGCCGTTTTAGATAGTTTAGCAACATGGAGAAGACAAAGGAATGCTTCAAGTGTGGCGAGACTAAGCCTCTGGTCGATTTCTACAAGCATGCCGGGATGGCAGATGGTCATCTCGGCAAATGTAGAAAATGCGCCAGAGTTGATGCGGTGGAGAGGAGGAAAAAGCTTGAGCAAGACCCAGTCTGGGTAGCTAAAGAAACGAAAAGAGTGCGAGAAAAAGCCAGGAGAATGCGCAAAGGCCCATATGGAAAGATCGTTACCCATGCTCATAACCAAACAAGGTCATTAAAGGTGGAAGGCAAAGAGTTGCATCATTGGTCCTATCAAGAAGAGCATCTCAAGGATGTCGTTATGCTTACCAGAAAAGACCACAGGAAGATCCACAGATATATAAAGATGGATGAATTCCACCTTCAGTTCAGAACGCTCAGAGGCGTCTTGCTCGACACTAGAGAAGCAGCAGAAGCAGAATACAAAAGAATACTAACAGAAGAAGAAGATTAGCAATTAATGAAGTTATCAAAACGAGAATCAAATCAGCTAGTAGCTGAAGGGCTTAAGGTCACCGATACAGGAATGTATTACATTGGCCAGAGCACGCTGAATGACACATTCAAAGTAGCCAGGGCGGCTTGTTCGCTTCACGCTGACAGCATGGTCCTCAACAACCATTTCAACTGGGTTGTTGGGGACATTATGTCTACCTGTTCAAAGAAGTTCGGAGATAAGTGGGATCAGGATGCTGACTCTCTTGGAGACATCATCAGGATGGACTACCGAGAGCTGAACAATCGGAGGTATACCTCAGAGGCTTTCCCAGACAAACGTCTAAGGAAGCACAGCTATGATCAGGAAGGTTGGGAGATCGCTTACGGTCCAGACACAGGGGAGACATTCCCCGATCCGTTTTTCCCGATTGCTTGGAAGTACTACGACACGATCAGGGCCAGGACAGAGCAAGGAGACCTGGGCAACCAGACCAACCTCATCAGGTTGGCTCATATCCTAGGCATCTCAGTGTCAGGCATCAGGAAGGCCTGGAAGGCGATCCAAGAGCACGCACCGGAAAGCCCGACGCAAGAGTTGAACGATCTGGTATCTCTTGCGGAGACTGACCCTGTAGAGGCGTCCATCAAGCTAGATGAGCTGCACGAGCTACGTAAGTATGACAAGTTTGCGGGGCACTACCTCTTGATCGGGTTGGACAGCGACGGCATCCCTAGACATCGCAGAGTGGCAGACATTGAGCCACAAGATGTGGAGGACTACAAGATGGTCATCAAAGCGACCAGTCGTAACCTCTATGAGGTCAAGGGTATCGAAGAAGGAAAGGAGCGTCTTGTCGAAATCCCAACCGAAGAAGACTAGGAAACGAGCTGAATACACATTTCACTACAAATGGATGTTGTCTTCAGCAGAAGGCTTCCCCGATTACTGGTGTGGCATCACAGAAGACGAGCAAATCATCGGCCTAAGAGGTCGGTCTTATGTGATTCATATGTTCTCTGACGTCGTAAAAGGTGACATCAGAGTCTTGCCAGTCCACCGCTCCGCCGCAGTCTTGTCCGAGTATGGATGTGACTGGCGGCTGGAGTGGGACGGGGGACAGTTCACGCGATTCAAGCAGAACTTCAAAGCCCCAAAGCTTCGTAAACTACCCAAGGTAGGTGACAAGCTCATCCCTATAAAACGTAAGACGCCTACTCATCGGGTCTCAAAGGTCGGCAAGACCAGGGTCTACATGCACCGATTGGAAGGCGAATACACCAAGCAGGAAAGGGAGCTGCCACTATCCCTCTTAGATTGCATGTTCACCATCAAATAACACTATGAACTCAGTATCAATAGCCAGAAAGAAGCTGGACGCTGCTAACGCGGCTTCTAATCACCTCGTCACTCAAGTAGCGGCCTATGCTCTTACGCTAGCAAGCTGCACGATGACGATGCACTTCTTCGCCACCCTCTTCCGCCCTAACCTCTTCGCAGGTTACTTAGTAGGAGGAGTCATCGTAATCCTCATTGCGGTCACCGCATCCCTACACGCCGAGTACGGTCAAAATAGAGATGCGATCATCGAAAGGCTCACGTTCCAGTCTGACCGGAAGCCCGACATGGGGAGAGGGAGATGGCAACGAGCTTCGGCAGGGCTATTGATGCTGGGTCTAGTTATGATCGCAGCGAGCACCTGGAGCAATCAGGCCTTCATGAAAAACTCATCCGCCAACTCAAAGGTAGATTTCCAGCTGGTAGACGTGGAGCTAGGCAGGGTAGAGAATGCTGTCAGAGGGCATCACGAGGCATTAAGTGAGCCACAAGAGGCAGGAGGGCGGGCGGAGGATTTCCAGAGGCGTGTTTCCTTGGCCACTACAGAGGCGGACATCAAAGCGCTACAGATCGAGGCAGGTGCTAAGGTGGATGGAGACGTCGGCAGGGAGTCTCAAGCTCAGTTCAAGGAATACCTAGAGGTGTTGAGGATCGCAGACGATCAAGCTGTGGCATCCCTAGGCGCAAGACGTACAGAACTAACTCAGTCACTGAGCGCACTAGAGGATAAACGCACCTCACTACTGCTCAAGCAAGCAGGGCTGGAAAAGGTAGGCTACGGAGCAGCCGCAGGAATTGTATTCTGGTTCCTCTCCCTACTGGTGGACGTTGGCGCATGGTGCTTGCACTCATCCCTAGCGAGATACGATCACACGCACAAGCTGGCTAGACTATCCAAGCGGGTCAAATCATCTGACGCTGCTGTCTACCAACCACTAACTATTTTTGAACACCACAAAGCATCATGATCAAAACCATTACACTAGCAGTCATACTAATCCTTTCAGCAACCGTCAGCGGGCTATTGCAGGGAGCGTCATTCAGCAACCCTCTATCATTTCTTATCGTGCCTCCACCAGCTGAACCAGAGTTTGAGCGGAGGATCGACGCAACACAGATTCCAGATGCGGAACCATTTAATCAGGACGTTGATGTCATTGATCCAACGCTACTAGAACCCTACGAGAGCGATGGTCTACCTCAGTGGCAGTCATCATGCCCCATCCCTAAACCAGTGTTTGAGGCTATTGTAGAGCATGCACCGAAGCATGAGAGGGCATGGTATGCAGGAGTAGCCAAGCAGGAGAGTGGGTTTGATTGCAGCTGCTACCACTACGACAACGATGGAGGCTACGCCCATGGATTATTCTGTTTGCACAGCCACTGGAGAAAGGAAGACGTGGAATGGATGGGTGATAAATGGAGAGATCCAGAGGTCAACTTGATAGCATTCCAGAGGACCTTAGAAGACCACAAGACGTATTGGCCAGGGACTGGGTATGATCTCAGAGAGGCAGCTGCGAGGTATAATGGAGGCAGCAAGCCTAATTGGGTCTATGCAGATAAGGTCATGAACTACGCTAAACAATTCGAGAAGTGGTTTGTTTAATAAAGAAACCAAACAACAATACATAAGAACCATAAGAAAATAGCTATGAAAGATCAACTACTGACAGTAAAACAAGCGGCTGCTTATTTAAGCGTGCCAGTGCCCACAGTATATTTTTACCTAAAGCACAAGTGGCAGGACACAAAGATCCCAAAGCGGATTCAAGGGAGATGGAGACTCAGTGCCAATGAGCTAGCCAAGGAGTTTGCTCTAGGAGACTTCCAAGACCCCGACAACCCATTGGATATTTCAGACGAGATGGATGCGATTATTTTCCGTCTAAGGCGGGAAGTAAAGATCATCGCGAATGGACCTGACGCATGGGTAGCAAGAGCGTGGTCAACTACTGAGAAGCTGGTGAGGGCGGATGGAGACAGCATGCTTCAAGCGCTGAAGAAGCTTCAGTTGTTACTAGAAGTTGAAGAGGTATGACCAAAGAGGAGATAGATAAAAAAGCACTTAGCTTTGGATGGAGCTTGCACGATGAGATTAAGCGTCTCCGTATCATGGCCGGACTTCCGTTGAATATTACCAAGAACTCTCATGCAAGGATGATAGTGCGTGAAGAGGGGTCCTTGAGGCCTTGGCTGGCTGTATGGCTGGAGCAGATACCAAGCGGGAAGATTGTTGGGTGTGAGGCAAGGCTCCTAGATGCGCCAAGCCTCTACAAGATGGGGAGGCATGATTGAATAGAATTCTATTTTTTTTGCCGCATCCCTAGAAGTGCCTTGGCAAGCACTCAGCACTCAGCACTCAGCACACTACTGTTACGAGCGAAGCGAAGTTGAGTACTGCGACCAACGGGAGCCTGGATTGGTTAGTACACGAAAAAAGCCCAGGACCAATGAAGGTCCTGGGCCAGGGGTCAGAGCGGAAAGATGTGAGAGGTCGGGAGTGTAAATGTCTGCTCTTTACCCCGAATGGAGGTGAAGAATTTAACTCGTTGCGTCCCCTTGCGTCCAGGGGTCAAGACAACGCAGGGATAGATGACGCCCATAGTCTGGGGATGGAACGCCTTAGCGCGGTAGGGTTTAGTAGTCACTGAACGACGGTCCCTCCATTAATCTGACGCATGCCAGCTTCTTCGAGATCCTGGTAGTCTCGCTCATAGGAGTCGCACACCGACACGAAATCGCGCAATTCGCATTCAGGGTCCAGTGCGTCGTGCTTGGTCCAACGCTCACCGTCCCGGCTACCTTGCCAGCGTGAGCGGGTCTTACAGCTGATTCGCCCATCAGCGTATAGCGTCCAAGAAGCGCCGACTGAGGTCAACGACTGGGGTTCAAATGAGTTGTATTGGTAGATTATACGGTTGTTCATTGGCAGCGTTTGAAGGATTTGATTGTTTGAGGATTATCACGCAGGGCGAAGAGCAGGAATGTGCCGAGCATGAAGATGGTGTGTGAGTCACTGTATGTGACATGATACATAGAGTTAGGTTGGATCATTAGTGTAGGTTGTAGGATGTGTGAGAGACTCGTGTATCCCAGCAGGCTCTACAGTTGAGAGCAGGGTCTGTGGGGTGATTGCAAAACCCATGCTGGGCCTGAGAAGGGCAGGAGCCGTTCTCGGTGACAACAGATGAGAAGTTCATAATGCCAGCCTTGCCTTTCATCATGCGCTTGGGATTGACAGTGTGCTGACTGAGCCGGATGCACAGGTTGTCAGGCCAAGGAGCTTGCTTGCGTTGGGAACGCGCTGTTGTCAGGAACGCGAACTCACGTGTTGGAAGCCAGTGCCGGGTGTTAGGCGTATTCTCAGCTACCTTACAGATAGCAGTGAGCATTGCACCAGACTGGAGATCACCAGAGTGGAACCATCGGAATAAGGCGTGTTCCTTTAGTGTGGCTGAAGCGAATGCAATCCATTCGTCTGTCGGGGCGTTGAGCCAACCCTGGAGGTTTTGATCCAACCGAGACTGGACGGTTGGCATGCGGAAGAAGCCCTTAGCAGCGTAACAGGAGCTGCAGACGGTGTTGGGCTTCTTCATGAGCTTTTGCCCAGTCTTACAACTGGACACTGGCAGCCCCCATGACTTGCAGGGCATCTTGGACGGTGAACTTAGGTAGAACATAGTGTTTAGAATGAGCAGTTAAAGCATACTCAGGCTGTAGGGTTATAGGTGGTTGTCGAGAAGGAGTCGGATAGCTTCCTCCTCGGTTTCAGCGAACTCGACTGGGAATTCGCCAGTGTCAGGGTCACTCCCAGGCTCCATGCAGCAGGGGAGTTCGTAGTTGACGTCTTGGAACGTCGCCTGCCAGTCGAAATCGCGGCAGGGTATGGCGGGTGGGTCGTATGTCGTTTTGATCATAACAGAAAGTGAGCAGTTAAAAGCATGCTCAGGCTGTTGTGGTTAATAGAACGAGTAGGTCCTGCCGAGGTCAACGAGACCTGCTTTTAGCTGGGCCTCAGCTGCGGCGATTTCTGCCTTTATGAGGTTGAGCTTGATTTGGGTTTCTTTGGCCCAAACCTTGGAGGCTTTTGCCTGGAGCTTTTCCCAGGACTCAAGTGCGTCACCCCAACGGGCGAGCAGATAGAAGTCTGAGTCCCAGGATGATTTCTTGCCAATCAGCACGGGGTCTTTATCGACTCCTCGGACGTGATGGATGCCGATCCAGGGCATTTCCTCACTGCAGTTCTGCTTGACGAATGCTATCACTTGGAGGACGCGCAGCGGGATTGGCTCCTCATTGAATTTACTGACCTCAGACAGCTCTGGAAAGAGCAGCTTTATGATGTTTCTCTGGGCCTCCGTTGCCTTCCTGTAAGGGATGACCCTCTTGACCTCGGTTTCTTCGTCTTTGCCGATGAAGTCGTTTTGGCCCTCAAGCCCAAGGGACTCAATGAGTTCCAGGGCTTCGGCCTCTACTTGGCCTGTGGCAGTGTTGTTCTCAGCTAGTTCGATTTCGAATGTTTCAATCTTCATATGTGTGTTTTTTTAGGTTATGTGGCGAGTTTAGACACATCGCCAGGTGCTGATGGATTGGTTAGTTAAGCTCTAGGTTGCGGATTGCTGCCCAGAGTTTGTTGTCGGAGAGGATGTCACCTCCGGCTTTTTCAAGCTCGATACGACGATCGTATGAGCCCGCCTCTTGTGCGAGCTGCGTAATAGCAGCCTGCATGCCGAAGCGTGTTTGAGCCTCGTTGCCAGACAACATCATCAGGCGGTTTGTTTCTTCGTCTGATGTGTTGAAGCGTTTGCCCATCGCCTTGACAGCCTCAACAGCGGACCCTTCTATCTTCTGAGCATTAGCCTCGTGAAGGAGGGTTTTAATGCGATCATGTCCATCGTGGGACATAGCAGTGACGGTAGCCTGACGAATCAGGTTGAGTGCAGCCTCTGACTTAGCAGAGGATACGTGATCACCCATAAGCTGGGGGACGTCTGTCTTAATCTCCATTCCCCTGTGGAGGAACTTAGCATTGGCGATTTCGAGTTTGGAGAAGATGCACCCGTTCTTGCAAAAGGCGTCCGTAACGAATGCCTGGAACTGGGCGTATCCACTACCAACCTCAGAGTTGGATGCCATGAATCCGATATGGAACTCACGCTGCCGCTTGCCATCGTGAAACCCGAACTGGGCGTCCTTAGAGACAAACTTCATGAACGTGCGGGTATCTGTCCGGTTTCCACCGATGGACTCCATTTTTACGTTTGAGTTGCCGATGATGGGCAACGCAGTCCCAAATACGAGATCATCGTCTATGGGTGCGTAAGAAGAGGACAGCACAGCACGGGCAAGCCCGCTGGTGGCGGACGTGCGGACCATGAAGTTGCGGTCGTTGATGGTGAGGAGGTTATTAACGAATGCGGTGTAATGCATCCGCTCGTCAGGCGTGACCATCTTAGTGCAGACGGTATTAAGGCCTGCGGATAGTCGGTCGTTTAGTTGTTTATTTGCCCAATCGGTCATTGGGTAGTATTTTCCTGTGGCGACGTCTAATCCGTAGCCACGGGCGGAGTCGTGGATTTCGAACTCAATGTTTTTGGCTGGAGTGATCCAGTCCTCTTTCCGTTGGCCGAGGATGTCGCCCATAAGGGCGGAGATTTGCTTATTCTCAGCAGGGGATACGGCCTGCTGGGTGTCGTTATCGATGGTCATATAGTTATTCATTGTAATAGGGTGAGCAGTTAAGGCTTACTCAGGCACAGTTTGGGTTAGCGGATTTGGCGAGCTTTTTTCTCGCTTATGTGGTCTGACAAGACCATGAACGACAGCATCTGGAGGAATTTTGCCTCCGCTGCCATGGCGTCTTCGTGCTGTTGCGCTAGGCGCGCGGCCACCTTATTCATGGTGGTAAACGCGACGTCGGGCTCTTCGTCTTGTAGTAGCTCGTCTTGTGCGAGCATGGAGTCCTCGATGATGCGACGGTGCGCATACATGTTGGACCTGAGTGAATCGAGGAGTTCTTCTATCGGTACGGATACGAGTGGCATATTAATAAGGACGGTGACGGTTGTAATGGAGCCACAGAGTGACCATGGTGAGTAGGAAGATCAGCTTAGGAGGCATCCTCAAGTTGTTGGAGGATTTTAGCGATCTGTTGATCCAATATGATAGCGGCCATGACAGTCGCTTGATAGGCAGTCTCTTGAGCTGAGAGCATAAGAGAGGCTTCAGTTGTTTTTTTACGTTCGGCAGTCTCAGTTGCGAGACGCTCGATTTCAGTTGGTGTTTTCTTTGGAGTAGCCATTTAGTGTTTTAGCTTAGTTGGTTGATCTTCTCATCAGCGGGACCTGATCAATGGTCACCGGACACACGGGATTGGACCGTGCGTTTCGAATTATTTATGGAACGATATACCCGATAAACTGACCGGGAGGGGCGCTATCTAGCTCAAACAACGCCACATTGCCCTGAGGCAGTCTCCAAGCCTCAAGGTAAGCGTTCTGGGGCTGAGGAGGGTGAGGTTGCCAAACAGGTGCATCATGCCACGTATGGGCTTGTGGATGCGCACAGGAGGCAAATATAAGCGGGAGAAGAAGCAGGTATTTCATAGGATACATTGACGGGTTAGATACATTTTGATGCCATCGTCAGTAACACAGTGAGCGATGGAGTAAGACAGCTGTTGGACTGTGGCATACTGGATACCCTCTGCATAAAGAGGATGCCCAGGGTGTGTTTTGAGACGGGCCTTGAACCCACCCTTAGATACCCAAGCTGCGTAATCTTCAGCAGCTTCGAGAGCATCATCAGGTGAGTCAGCAGCATCGACCCACCTCTGTAAGCAGGCTTGTGGGTCCATTATGACTGTGCTGTTTCCCATGGGTATGTGTGGTAGCCGTTCATCAACCACTCACGCTCTGATGGTGTGAGTCGTGGGAATGCGTTTTGGATAAGGTGACCTTGGTTATAATCCCAAAGCTCTTCAGCCAGGACGGTGACGGTGATGGGCTTGTTAGTGCCCAGACATACACCAGTGAAGGTATATGTGTGTGGATTGTATTTTTCAGTGTATGGATGTTGTATCATAATAAGGTTGTGCAGGTTTGGATGATGTGTTATAAGTAGGGGTTTCTAAGCTTTATAAACAAATAGAGAAGCCCTCTCTCCGAAGAATGAAAGAGAGGGCTGAATGAGCGAGCATGGTAATTACAGCGGCGCATGCCTATCCCTGCAGACCCCTAGCAGAGGCAAGCTAGGCAGGAGTAAACGCCCAGCCCTCACAATGAGGACTGGGCTTAAGGCTATCTACCGAAGGACGCTTTGAGGACGTCAATCCGGCCTTGAAGGCCTATGATTTGGTGGATGTGATCCAACAGTTGCTGGGTTATCGCCTCATCGTGAACTGTGCAGCTTCCTGAGTATAGGAAGTCTCCCCAGCTGGCGTCTACGCCGTAGACGTTGGCGGTGTTAAAGTTAGGGGGACAGAATAACTCGTGGGGTGTTGCCAGACGGGCTTGGATTAGATACCCTTCGACGATCAAGACGGGACCTTCGTAGTCCCGATCATTGATGACCGTAGCTTTTTGAACACGGATGGTGCCACCGGTGATTCCGGTGTGGGACTCCCAGTGGAAGTTTGCCCTGGGCGGGCATTTTATTGGACCGAGAGTGAGTTGGCAGAATGAGTCGAGGAGGGTATCCTTCGACTCTTCTAGGTGCCAATACCCCTCAGGGTGGTGTATGTCTGTGTTGGCAGGGGTAGCTATGGCTACCGTGGTGACGGGTGTTTTCGTGATAAGGTTCATAGTGTGATAGTTGGTTAGATACGCGGAATTGCGTACATGACCAATGCACAGCCCCCCATTAAGGAGGACTGTGCGGTTGTCTTAGAGCTGAGCCAGGATGGACTGATACAGCTCTTTATTAGCAATGCGCTGTTTAGGAGTGAGCGTCTTATTTGCGATGGTCATCTGAAGAAGCCCAGTGAGCGCTTCAGCTTCGTCTTCACTTAGAGAAAACGTTTGATCAGATGTTGCCTCGGGAGCTTGTGAAGGCTCATTTATGGGCGGCAGCCCGAACTTCACGTTTATAGCGTTCTGGGCTGCTATACCGGTCAAATACTCTGTTGGGTAGCAGTTGCCAGATGCTTTGTAACAGATCTGGAATGTTCCCTTTAGAGTTGGCTTTACGATGAAGTCGAAGGGTCTGGCTGTGGTATTGGTTGTCATAATAGTTGGGTTTGGTTGGTACATGGGCAAAGCACAGCCCTCGAAAGGACTGTGCAAAGCTCTAGAATGGCAGCTGGAAATCATCTGCGTGTGGATCGAGAGGACGCATTGGTATCCGGGGGTACGGACGATCTAGCTCTATACTCCACGCAGCTTGCACGATAGCCTGCATCATGGAGAGGCTTTCTACGACCGTGTCGTCCCAGTCACTAATGAACGTGGTGAGAGTCAACTCACCTTCTTCTTCTTTGACTACCTGATCAGAGTCAGTGTAGACCTCCGAGTTGCGCAAGTTGAGGATTACAGAGGCAGCTTGGTGTTGGATGTAGTTTAGCATGTTATTTGGGTGTGGAAGGATGAATAAGATTAATATAAAAAGAAGAGAAGCCCTCTCTCCGAACTTGTGAAAGAGAGGGTTGAACGCTGGGGCATTGAACTACATCCCCACGTAGCAGCCGGACGGCCACTCCATCGTGCTGTTGGGAGCTAGCTCAGTAGTATTGAACTGTTCATACACTACATGGAGAACAGCGGAGCACTGAACTCAGAGAGCGGACAGCATCTACCTGTATGAACCGTTCAATGCCTTACATGGAGGAACAGACTGTTGCTTGCCAACATCAAGCTGCCGATAGGCCCGTCGTGCTGGGAGAGTTAGCTGTCTTGGTTCGTCGTGCCAATACAGCGCAGCTGTATGGCGCTGCGGAGCAAGGCTGGAAGGGAGCGATAGAATGCCAACAGTATCGTGCTGGTGAGAGCTAGCGATGGTAGAGTTGGTGCCTTGATCAACGAGAAAACAGAGAGCAATTGAACTACACCAAGCGCGGATCGTTGATCATGTCACCCACTCAACCACGTAATGGAGGAGTAGCAGGAACACCGCGTCTAATACAACGGTGGCAGGGGGAGTACGCGGCGTATCAGGTAGGGTAACGGCGGGTGAACACAGTGTATGGAGTAAGAAACACCCAGCACTCAGCACACTGGTGACACTCAGCACACAACTGGTGCAACTGTTACAATGTTGTACGTGGAACAATTGGGTAGAAAGGGGGGGGATGTGTAAGTAATCGTTTATTGGAGAAAGCCTATGAAACAAGGGGTATGGGGGCCAATTAGGGACCCAAAGAGAGTTGAAGGTTAAGGACACCCACAGAGGCATGGGGGCCTATTCCTAAGAAGGGGGCAGTCTATATATATTTTTCATTAGACTTTCTATTAGACCCGCGAGACTCCATTAGACCAAATAAAGTCTAATGAAAAGTCTATTAGACCTTGTATTAGACCAAGAAAAAGTCTAATGGTCTAATAGATGACAAATGAGGAGTTCAAGGAGGCTTGCAAAGCGCGGGGATGGAAATACAAAGACGCAGCAGAAAGCCTAGGAAGATCCTTAGGAATGGTGAAGCTCTATGCCACGACAGGGAAGATCCCAGAAGACATTGCGGAAGTCTTGTCGACAGAAAAGAAAGCGGTCAAGAAGCCGGAGAATACGAGCAAGAGTAAACCATGTAAGACCGAGTGTTCCAACTCGGCCTTGATGCAGGCCAAGGTGGACGTATTGGCGGCGCAGGTAAACCGGATGACGGTGGACGCCGAGAAAGCGTTTGATCGGGGGTATCAAGAGTGTCATGCAGAAATGAGCACCGATGCGGTAGAAAGGTTCAGGCCGTTGTTTGAGAAGATCATCTTTGACCACCGTCTAGGAGATCTGGGTTGGGACGAGTATCCTGAGCTAGTGAAGTTGAAAGAAGACCTACTTGCGAATCAAGACGGATGAAGATTGATCGTCGGCTTACGATTTTGGACGAGAAGATCGACGAGTGTTTATTAGCGCTTGCTGACTGTAAGGTAGGCTCTAGTACGGAGAAACAACTCCGCCAAGCCTTGAAGAACTACCTGGAGTTGAAAGGGGTAATCAAACCTGGAACCCCGTCCCCAGCGATCACGGGAAATAAGAACTCTGAAACCACCGGATTTAAGACCATCATATGATTGACGGCTCAACTGTATTCATCTGGATCGTAGCGATATTGACGCTCTCGGTCCTTGTAAGCTTCATGCCTCGCCGATAATGACTATTCAAGATCTTACCAAAGCCGCCATTGCGATGGGGATGAAACACGCTGGAAAAGCGGAAGATACCCAAACGACGGCTTGGCGACTTTCGGTGTGTGACATCTGTCCGATGAGAAGACGCCCACGAGGGAAAGTGGAGAAGACGATGTCATTCCTTGAGGGCGACCCAAAGAACCCAATCACCCAATCTGTATGCGGAGTCTGCACCTGTTGTCTCGGTCTCTTGTGTACAGCCAAGAAAGAATACCTTCACGAAGACAACGAAGAAGAAGCCAAATTACGTCCAGCTGAGTGCTGGATGAACTCACCCTTATGAATCTAGCAGAATTTTTGACCCTCAAAGATCCCGATGGCAATCCGTGTCCAATAACTCTCAGCAATCCTTTCTGGGTAAATGCCTTGCGAGAGCTGGAAAGCAGCGTTGTTATTGGCGCAAAGCCCGCCGCAAAGAAGAAACGCGCCGCAAGGAAGAAAGCAGCAGCGAAGAAAGTCTCCCCAGTAATCGCAGATCAACAACCAGTCCCGCCGACTCCTGAAGAGGTCCAAGCAGTGATTGCCCAACAATCGGCTTAACCATTGCCTAAGAAGAAACAGGACAGTTGGATCGCGGAGACGCCTGGACACTGGAACTACCGTTCTAGGATCAGGAGTATGAAAGGGATGCGTGAAGCAACCACGTTCGAGATCGAGCTGTCTATTCTTCGCAAATGGGAAAAGCTACAACGAGCAACTGACAGACGCTGGTCTTGGTTCAAAGACCTCGGCACCAGCAAATGGCATCATCGGTTGGCTTGTATCCTCGCATGGTCAGAAGCCTGCGAGTGGAACCCTTGGATGCAGTTAATCATCCAAGAAGCGGATAGGTCAAACTACGGCTCTGGTTCCAAGAGTTTGATGAACGTGATCGGATCTCAGAACTCCAACAAGAGTTTCGGAGCTTCCAGACTCATGGTGCAGCTCTTTATCGAAGATCCAGACTACACGGGCGTGTATGTCGCTTCGCCTTATAAAGAGGCAACAACAATTGGTATATGGGGATATATCAAGGAAGCGATCAAAGAAGTCTCACCGCATATGGGATGGGACGCTGATCGGATCATCAAAGATTCCAAAGCAGAAGTAGTTATCCAAGATGGTGACAGAGCGGGATGGATACGCGTTGTCGCTGTGGATAAGGTTGGTATGCTTCAGGGGAAAAAGCCTAGGAGTTCAGAACGAGGAGGGCTGCACCTATTAATCGAGGAGAGCGGAGCATTCGACAAAACACCAGCAATGGCTGTATGGGACGTGCTCCAGAATCTATTTGGCCAGGAACGCTTCAAAGCATGGTCTACGTGTAACTTCAAAAGCATCTTCGGTCTCGACGGCTTGTTATGCAAACCAGTAGGAAAGAACTACGAAGACCTGGATGTTGATATAGACCAGACCTGGGACTCGGTGCGTAACGGGTTCACAATCCGATTGGACGGTCATAAAAGTCCAAACGCTGGGCTTAAGAAGAAGAAGTATCCTTATCTGGTAGGAGACAACGACATCACCAACATGGTGCATGCGGGGCATGGACCTAAAAGCCCCAAGTATTTGGAGCAGATCCGTTCATTCCCGGTAACAGGGATGTCTCAGCAGACAGTCACCACCATGAGCAAACTGCAGGCGGGCAGGGTATTCAACGACGAGATGTATATCCCGCACAGAACCCAACGTTGGGCGTTTGCTGACCCTGGTTTAGGAGGAGACGCCTACATCTTGGCGACTGCGTATACAAAGCAGATGACCGGAGGCAAGATCGTCCTTGTCCCTGAACCATTGATCACGGTCCCTATCGACCACGGCAGGATGGTAGAGCATGATGATATTGTGCATCTCGACGCATTGAACCGAGACCATGGATTAAAGATCGGCGACGTGTATACCCCAGAGCTACAGGGAGCAACAGGAGCAGCGGTCATCTTGAAGACACGAGGGATACCTGGGCAGAACTTCGGCTACGACTCATCCATGAGAGCCACGGTGACGCGGGCGCACGATCTATTCATCGGCTCACAAGCATTGAGCATGGACTACATCGGGCATGCACCACAGACACAGATGCCATCAGGGATTGGGCAAGCAGACAAGCTGTATGCCAACTTCATCACTTACCTTTGGTTCTTGGCTGCTGACATGCTGGAGAACGGAGTCGTACGCGAAGGAGACGTATGGCACGAGGCATTTGTGCAGCTGACGTCTAGACTGTGGGAGCCAGCAGGGCAGAGGAAGAAGATGGAGAACAAAGCAGATTACAAGCAGCGGAATGCGAACCAGTCACCTGACGAAGCTGATGCGGTGGTAGGATTGCTCTACATTTACTTCATGAGATCGGGGAACTTCGCGACGGGAACAGCGACACCAGAAGGATCAGACGTTGCTGCGATGATTTTAAAGAGGATGAGAGGATTAGGAACAGCGAAGAACCAGACAGGTCTATCTGGGAGAGAATCGATAGGTCACCAACAATCAAGCAGGAGAAAGCCTTTAGGCGCTAAATAACCATGGGCTGAGGAGGGGGTATAAAGAGAAGAAAGCGTGTGATGGGAGCGGTCGCTTCCACAACCACGGCAAGAACAGCTGATTTATCCTGGCCACCAATCAGGCAGGCCAACATGAGTCCGGTAGCGGGAGGCTGGAACGTGTCCTACAAACAGGACGGGTTAAGCTTACAAGTGAACGGGTATTCGCCGCATAGTGTCCTTGAACAGATCATCTCGCACAGACAAGCGAATGGGTTGGAGATAGATACGGACGCATTAAAGCTGTATCTAGAAGAAGCGTGGTATAAACGAAGCCCAGAGAGGTTCTTCAGAAAGCCCAGGATACAAGCCCCGGCAGCACCACCTGTAATTGAGGATGTAGAGAAGAAAGCCGTGCAGACGCTATCTAGTCTTCTAGTCTTGGTCCCTCTATCAGGAAAAGACCAGGACTACTGGGCACCGCAGGTATTGAGCATTGTTGCGAGTGACATATTCGACTGTGAACGGTGCGTTGAGATTACAAGAGACCTATTTACTGAGAGAGTGAAGGACTGGCACTATGTGCTGATGAAGCGTCTAAACGACCATGTCGGGGTTGTTACGCCACCAAAAGCTCTACTTTCTAAGAAATTTTCTTGGGCTACTATATAATCATGACAACTAAGCTTTCTAAGCTATCGGTTTCCGAAATTTTCTCCGTGTGCGATACCATGCGGCACGACTCTTACATCGACAGTCTTGACCGTGCGGAGTTGACCAGACACTTCGGTGGTGGTGAATTGGCCCCAGGATGTGACAATCTAGGGTTGGTAGGCACAACCAACTGGTTAATGGGGTATAAATACCTCAACAAAGCATTCCAAGGACTGTTTGGGCTGTATACAGGAGACGCAGGGATCGCGAAGATTACCGTTAAGAAGGCGATTAGCCCAGACAGACGCAGATTGGTAGAGCGAGTAGCTAATCGACGGGTAAATCAGGTAATAAAAGAGTCCCGTAGGTTCCGTTACAACTACTGGTCAGCTTGCGGAGACGCAGTGTTGTATGGATCGCCCTATATGTATCGCTGGGACAAGCATGACTGGTGCCCATTGTATGGCGGAATCCCTCTAATGCCGAGGAACGCACCTGCAGATGTCGGTGATCCGACTTTTGTTCGCTGGGCATACAGCGGAGAACTGTCAGGAGCGGATATAATGGCACAACTCAAGCGTGCCGAACGTGCTCAGAGCAGCCCATGGGACATAAAAGGGCTAAGAGCTGCATTAAAACAGCTAATTGACGAGCTAAAGCCAGACGGGGATCATATTTACAACTACAACCCTGACGAAGACGACCCAGAGAAGATCGAAATGCGTCTTCAGACCAATCAGATTCTTGAGGAGGTCTTAGGGGCATCAGTGAAGGTGTATTTCTTCTATCAGAAGCGTCCAGACGGTAAAATTGACTGTTACATCGTGAATCGGCTCGACGAATCGGTAAACGTGAACATGAATACCGAGTCAGCCAACATGGCAGTAAAGCGGAAGGGTGGAGCAGACCGAGCAATGATGTTCTACCAAGCTGCACGGTTCGATAGCGTCCATGAGTGCTTGTTCCCTCTCACGTTAGACATCAAATTTGGCGGCAAAGCACTGGCACACCGTGTGATGGGACTAGGACGTCTCAATTATGATTTAGACACCAGAGTCTCAGAGTTGATAAACTCAGGAATGGCAGGGTTGGAAGACGACTTCACGCCACTGTATCAAGCACAAGACGCCTCATCGCTGGTAAAGCTAGAACAGATGATGGCATCAGGGATTCGCCGGGGATCAGTGTTCCCTCCTGGGGTGACAGCGTTCGAGCGTCCAAAGAACCAGAGGAACTTCGGCAATCTATTCAGCTTCATGCAGCTGATGGACGGGGCGGAGGGCAGAACGCGGCATCACAGGGAGCAAACGCAGGCTCAGGAAAAGGAAGGTCAGAACTAGAAGTCCAGGCGCTAGAGCGACAGAATGAGAATCAGGCAAACATCACCAGCCGGATGGCAGACTGGGTTGAGATGTGTACGCCAATGCTCAAAGAGATGATCTTCACATTGGTAGGGAGAGGCAAGATGGCCGCAGGGGATCGAGGTTGGCCGGAGCGTAAGAAGCTGCAAGAGCTGTTAGAAGAAGACGGCATCCTGATTGAAGAGCTAGATCCGTCATTGATCACCGTTGAGACCCGTCAACATCTTGGACAGGGAGACAACGCGCTACGTTTACAGAGAGCAGAGAGGAAGCTGAGTATTCTCCAGCTGTTACCACCTGAGAGTCACAAGACTGTGGTCAGGGAGTATATCGAGGCACTTGATAACAGCTACGAGAGAGCCAACGAGCTTGTCCCTGTTGAAGAGGTTCCCAACAAGAACCAGATGCAGAAAGCACAGGCTCAGACGAGCTACTCGCTTGCTACGGGAACACCAGCTCCGGTAGACGGGGATGACATTCCAGAGTTGCACGCACAGATGCACTTACAGGCAGCAGCAGCGGTGATTCAAGCCAACCAAGAAGGTGGGTTAGATCCAAGCTTAACAAACGGGTTCAGCGGTCTCCTTGAGCACACACAAGCTGACATCCAGATGATCGGGATCAGAGGCAACACGCAGTTAGCAGACCAACTGATGCAAGGGTTGGTAGAGCTAGCAAAAGCCGGACAAGAACTAGCCAGACCAGCAACCCCACCGAAAGAAGAGGTTGAGTTAGAGCTTAAGCAGCGGAACCAGCAGTTGAGTGAGCAGAAGCATCAGGACGCGTTACAGAAGCAGGCACAACAGCAAGCGTTGAAAGAGAAGAACGCAGCATTCAACGAAGAGGCAAGACTTGCACAACTTGCGTTACAAGAGAGGCAAGTAATTGTGCAAGAAGAGGGAGCAATAGACAACAGGCTAGAAGCGGCTAATTCTGCGCAGTAAATATGCAATCAAGTCTTCAATCAGCGCTAAACGAGCTAATCGCTCAGAAAGAGATCAACCCTTGGATCTCGCAAATTGCTGGGCAGATGCACGACGTCTTTGAGGCAATTCTAGTAGAGGCCTTAATTGAGAACCCAGGACAGAATATAGACGGTGCAGCAATCCTAGCGATCTGCATGAAGACCTTCAAAGAAGTCTCCTACCAAGAGGCTTCCAAGACCATCGTTCCCTCCCCACAGGGATTACCAAGCACTCGACTCAAGAAATAGATCATGGAAACGACCCAAGAAGCACCAGAAGTATTAGCAGTAGACGGACCCGACGAACTTGGAGGATTCCTTGAAGGGATCGAAGAGATGAGCAATCCGTTCCTGACCAACAGCGAAACCCCGCAACAAGACGCTGATAACATCATCAACGAGATGCACGGGCTTGAAGCAGCCCAGGAGAGTGCGCCAGATGCCCAGGAAGAGGCTTTTGAGGCTCCTGAGGTGCAATCAGAGCGGAACGTCTTAGACTCGCTCCTAGAGCCTCAGGCGCGCCCTCAGGAGGAAGATAAGAAAAAGAAGAACAAAGGCCTTCGGGAGCAGCTACAGGATCGGAACCAGATGGTCGATCAGTTGAATGCTCAACTGCAAGAAAGAGAAGAGCTGATCAACCAGATCAAAGAAGAGCGGGAGGCAATTGCAGCAGAGCGAGCAGAAGCACAGAAAGCGCTAACCAGCCGTTATGACGTAGGAGAATACGACGAGGTTACAGACCCATCGATCAAGACTCTTGATCAGACCTTGGTGCAGACGCTTGATGAAGCAAAGCTCACGCTGTCTTCAGAGAGATCAGACCTACTAGGTCAGCATTGGCAGCAGCTGACATCTACGTATGGGAAGGTGCTTCGAGGCGAGGTCGAAGCGTCCAAATTCCGAGAGATCATTGATCAGAACTTCGGGGAAGAGTCTAATCAAGCGATTGGGCAGATCAGAGAACTCAACAAGCTGATCTCCAAACGAGCAGAGCTGGCAACAGAGAACCGGACGAAGCATTTCCAATCGGTGATTGGTTCATGGGAAGATCGTCACAGGCGCGTGAAGGATTCGCTAGAGGCGATAGGAACAGCACCAGAGGAGGTTATCAAAGAAGCTCCCTTAGAGGTGAACAGCATCGTGAGTTACATCGCTCAGAAAGATGAAGCCTTTGCACAAGAGCTAAGAGGAGTGCGAGATTCAGTGGCATCATTCGCCTCAGACGTTCGGCCCTTTGATATTCGAGACGAGAAGTGGCGGTCTTACGTAGACCCATCTGCCCCACATCGTTTAACCGAAGAAGGAGAGAGAGTGCGTCAGAACGAAGTAAACATGATGATGCAGGCTAAAGAGAACCTACCTCAGATCTTGGCGACATCCTTAGCGTCAGCAAAGCTATTGCCTAGATTGGCAAAGCGGATCTCAGAGTTAGAAGCTCGCTTAGGAGACAGCCAAGGATCGACCATTGAGCCAAAGATCAACACTGAGTTGCCAGTCACACCAACGACAGGAGGAGGAGGGTTAAACATGGACGACATTACGGACGAGATGCTTGAAGACCCATCATTGGTTAAAAACCCATACATGTAATGGAGTACAAGTTTGATTATAAGGCTTTGTAGTTCATTTATGATAGAAAGTTACTTATTGCTAGGATGGTAAAGCTGGTGTAATATTGTATTGCACGCATAAGAAGCATTCGCAGTTTCTTCAAAATCTCGGGTAATCCTGCTTCCTGAAAGCATCCCGACTGAGCCTCCGGTGGTGCGGTAGGCGAGGATAGACCAGTTGGTTCGTGTGATTGGTAAGCGAAGACAGAGCTAAGTAGTTGATAAGGCCAAGGTTCCACCTCGGTCATTACTACTTAGGCTTAATTCACTTACCAAACATACATAACCAACGAAATCATGGCATTAGTAGAAACCTGTTCTCCAACAGACCTTTCCACCGTGTGGAAGAGTCTTGCGTTCGAGAGCAATCTTATTCAGGGATTCGGCGAGAAGCATTTCCGTCGCATCGACACCTTTGTTAAGTCCCGCATCCCAAGCCGCCAAGGCAATGCTGGGGAAGGACTAGATCCGATTGAGCACATCGAGTACCACTTCAGTGGCACAGACGACGCTTATACCGAGATCCAATCACTCGCAGCAAACACCACGCAGAATTACGACGTCCGCACAGGCGGCACATGTGATCCTTGTGAAGGTGAGACGACGAGCTTGACGGTCAACGACGTGAATAACCTCATGTGTGACCCACCTACCTCGACACTGCAAAGCGGTTACAACATTTATCGCGGGCTGCAGAAAGTCCGTGCGGTTCAAACTGAACCTGTTTGCGCATTCAACTTGATGCGTATGAAGCACTTGGCTCCATACACTTCAGGTGTTCGTAAGAGCTTCCCAAAAGAGATGAACGTCTCTTACTGCAAGTCTCTTGAGTCTGAGGTCATCGACTTCGGTCTATCGAACTCCACGACTGATGCCAACGCACAGTTGAAGATTGGTGCTGGCTTCATTCCTGGTGAGCCTGCAGGTACGGCTGACTTCGGAACATTCGAGCAGCATGCTGAGTATCTTCGCGGAAGCGGTTGGACTGGTCCTATTGTTTACGCAATCGGTCACAGCTCACTGCAAGCAATGCTCAAGAACCACAAGACGTCTTGTGGCTATGAACTGAACTCGTCTCCATTCACTTCATCTGACATGCGCCTCAACGCTGTTGAAGGTGAGATGTTCCAGATCGGCGACATCACGTTCAAGATCTTGACCAATCCTCCTCGTGGTTACATCACGCAAGAGGGCAGTGGAACTTACAAGTTCAATCGTGTTGATCCTCGCCAGCTACAAGCAGGCAACGGAGCAGGCATCACTGCTGAGTATGACGCTCAGTATCAGAATGCTTGGATCACCTGTGGTGGTCGGACATACAAGATGATCGAGCTGTCTTACTTCATTCATCCTACTGCTGCTTACACGCAGCCGTTTGCGATGGCTCAGGTTCCTGGTGTGCCAGTGGACACTCGCTTCAACATGGAAGTGAAAGTGGTTCGCGGAGCATATCTTGACTGTAACGTAGACGACAACAAGTTCGTCCTACGTGCCCGTCACTTCTACAAGTTCGTGCCACATGATCCACGTTTGATGGGTTGTATCGCTCACTGTTACGCGCCATACCAGCGCTTCCACCACGCACCAGTTGAGTGCGACATTACTACTGAAGTGCTTGAAGTTGGCTCTAACGAACTCTGTCCTCCACTAGACAACGCATGTTGTGACGTTGAGGGTGGTTCCGATCCAACAGCACCACGTTGTGTCGATCCTACAGCTGCTGAGCCAAACCCAACCAATGGTGTTGGTGAGATTCGGGCTGAGACCGTTGTTCTAGCGGTTGAAGGTGGCACATCAGTTACCATCTGCGCTGAGCGCTTTGGTGGTTGTTCAGGAGCTACGGTGCTTAACTACGAAACTTCTGATGGGACTGCCATTGCAGGCACTGACTACACAGCTATTACTGCTACAACCCTTAACTGGGCTGATGGCGAAACAGGCGTAAAGTGTTTTAACGTCACACTGGCTGGCGACACAGACGGAGGCACGTTCAATATTGATTGGACCTTCGGCTCTGGAGCTACACTCGTGAGTGACTTTGTGACACCGACTGTGGTCACAATCCCTGACGCTACTTAATCTAGACTACCATGGGCACCCTTCACACGAGGGGTGCCCATTTCTATAAATGGCGACCTTCAATATTAGTATCCCAGGCAACATTTGTTGTCCTGATCAGGGCGAATACATCGAGGTTGGTGAGTATCTGGCACTGACGCTTGATGCTACCAAGTTTGCAGGACTGGTTACCAATCCGGTAAACGCGCTAGTCAATTCGATCACGTCTGCTACGGTTTACGATCCGGTTAGCAACGCGATGGTTGCAGGTAACATTTATAACCTGACCACCTCGGATAGCGACATGCCCATCGTGGGCGGGCTACCGATTCAAGACATCGACTATTGCGATGTCACCTCGGTTGCATGTGAGAGCTGCTGTGATGCCTTAGACATCCGCGTTACAGAGCTAGAGCAGCCAATTACAATTTCAGCAGGAACCTCCATTGATGACGTATCAGGAGGCATTGCGACCGTAAATCCCGGCGAAAGGATTCACATTATCTCAACCACTCTGGACGTTACTGTTCAGGAAGGCTCAGCAATAATCACGATTAATATTCCATGTACCCCTTACGACCCAGGGGTTTCATGTATCGAGCCAGACTTTAACCCAGACCTTGTCCTGCCTCCGTTATAATGGAAGTTTATGTAATCAATCTGGAAAGATCAGCAGCTCGTCGTAATTACATTACGGATGAGCTTGCCAAGTTTGACCTATCGCCAAAATTCATACCAGGATCAGATAGGGAGCTTATAAACACGACTTACCATGCTGATTACGATCCAGAAATGGCGAAGAAATGGATTGGCCGCCAAATGGGCAAAGGGGAGATCGGGTGTTTATTGGGGCATTTAAGAGCCTTTCAGCAATTAATCAACTCCCATGAAGAGTGGGCTGTTATACTTGAAGATGACGCAGCTCTCTTTAAGAACCCAGTAGAAGCCTTATCAGGGTTTGATGGGAACTTAGTCCTTGGTGTATTTACATCCCCAGTTAATCAATTTCGAAGAAAAATAAAGAGCCGTGAAGGTGAAGTGATCGAATGCGATGAGGTTCCGTATGGCGGCTACTGTTATGCTATCCATAGGAAATTCGCAGCTCAGGCAATTGCCCACTTAAGGCAGGGGCTTCAATGTCCAATTGACGTTTACTTTAGACATAGGTCACGAGAAGGGGGAGGGGGCTTCTGGCAGGTTGAAGGCGTTGCTAACGAGCACGCAATAGGACAACTCAGCGTCATTGGAGACGAAGCGAGAATGCACGACCGACACCCATCAGCGTGGAGAGAGTTAGAAACATCAGAGGAGTGTCCTAAGCTTATCCATCAAATATGGGTAGGCCCTAAGCCTGTTCCAGCAGGGGTATCATCATGGGCCTCGATGAACCCTGGGAGAATCCATAAGCTATGGAGAACGAATGATCTCATCAGCATCCTGACTGATTATGAAGCGTTTGACGCGTTTAGGGAGTATCTATCAGAAGGGCTTTACCCTGGAGCTGCAGACATAGCTCGGCTTTGTATACTTCATCGATTTGGAGGTCTCTACGCAGACGCGGATTCAGAAGCTAAGAGGTGGTTTGATATAACTGCCCCATTTGTAGCGTGGGAAAGCGAGACGTATCGACCTGGGTTATTGATGAACGGGTTCATTCAGATGAAAGCGGGTCATCCATTAATGATGGATTGCTTAGAGAAGATCCTAGAAAAGACTCATCCGGTGCCAATTTACCAGATATGGAAAGAGCTTGGCCCACAGTTATTAACTGACTGCGCGGCTAAGTATCCAACGATCAATCGGCAACCATCAGGCTTGTTTGTCCCTGATCATCACCAAGGACCGAATCCTGACCCAGGCGCTGAACCATATTGCACCCATGATTGGGACAGTACGTATAAGCCAGTCAAGCAAGCGCAGGCAAATAAGCCATGGCAACAACGGCACTTTAATAATAGGCAAGATTTAGCCTTCGCTTAATATGGCAACTTTCAATATCAGCCTCCCAGGATGTCTCCTCTGCTCATGCGAGCAAGCAGGCAATGGTAATGTAATCCTTCTGTATCTTGACGAGGTCAAGTATCCAGGGGTTGTTACCAACCCTGTCCCGGCGACAATCAACTCAGCAGCACAAGCGAGTGTCTACTGCGCAGAAGAGAACAATGTTCTTCCTGGCTACACCTACAGTGTAACGGTTGATGACTCAGACATGCCAGTCAGCGGAGGATCACCACTGCTAGATCTGGACTTATGCGATCTAGTTAGCTGGGAATGTGAAGACTGTTGCACAGAGCTGGACGTTAGAGTTACAGCGCTTGAGGGCGTTACTGGCACAGGAGAGATAGGGAATATCATCGCAGGGGATTGCAACGGATTCCTAACGCCAACGGTTCGTGATTATTCAGTAGGAGACAATCTGTTCTTCTGCACACCAGATCTATCAATCATCACAGAGGTTACTGTTGGAGGAGAGATCCAAATTTCCTCAGGCAATAGAGCGGTCTCAGCTACGATTGCGGCTGGCTCAAACACTGTGGATCTAACCTACCCAGTATTCACTTATAACGGGGTAACAACGCCTGGGTTATACACAGTGAACACAGTGAGATCGATCAGCATCCAGCGAGTATCAGGGACGGAG
>Ga0233413_10000280_pt1 | contig 25659 bp, 26 predicted proteins | sample Na_anoxic_6_MG_FD_189019 | JGI IMG/M metagenome (GOLD analysis project Ga0233413, IMG submission 189019) | Seawater microbial communities from Saanich Inlet, British Columbia, Canada - Na_anoxic_6_MG | ecosystem: Environmental > Aquatic > Marine > Inlet | place: Canada: British Columbia...
GAATCAATTTTTTCAAGCTTAAATAATGATATCGGTGATGGTTTATTGACTCTATTGAGTAGTCCAACTATACTTTCCATTTCCTCACAGTCAGCTACAAAATGTTCTTGATATCCAGATGTATCGATATTAAATACCTCATGGGTTATATTATCAGATTTATATGCAAATTCATAATCTTTAGTAACAAGACAGATAACATCTTTATAGATATCAAATCGCAATTGACCAATATGACCAGTAGCCGACATTAAGTTGAATACATAGAATGGGATATATACCGAACAATCAACATCAAATACTTGTTCAGCGTGTTCCTTTAATTTAATCTCACTGTTATATCCATTATATTGACTCTGGAAGCGAACCTTACCATCTTCAATGATAATATTAACACCATCTACATTCTGCTCAACATTAAGTTCGGCTATTACATTATATACAGTTAAGTTGCTTAATTCAAATGATGTTACCTTATCAGTAAACTCAGTAGATAATTCACGCATAGGAAATGCAAAGCTTTCAATTTTCATTGTTACTTCAAGCTCATTGATATCTTTATCTGAATTATAGAAACTTGATACTGTTAGTTCAGGTTCACCGTCATCAGCAATATCAATAGTAAAATGAATCAAATCATCTTTACAGTTATCGACAATGTTGTAAAAATCAAATAAATTCACAGCTACTGAATATTCAAGTAATTCACCTTTATGTTTATCATATGGATGTATTTCGGTCCATATGTTTAGGTCTGTGCTGAATCGAATTACGCGTACAGCTTTATCATCTTCGATTCTTTCAAAGCATTCGATATATACATTGGCTTGTTTTGCTTCTTCTTCATCACGAATAGATTGGGCTAAAAAGTTAAGTCGCTGAGCGATTCCACTAAATTCACTCACTACCATTACTGGCTGAGGGTCGATTTCAATAATACTAGACATAATATCCTCTATTCTCTTTATTTATTATTCCTAATATACCATAAACAAAAAAGACCCATACGGGTCTTTTTCATAAACATGTGAGAATTAAAGCTTAGATATTAGGTAATTCAGGAAGTTCATCTAAATTTACTTCAGCTTCGGCTTCCATTTCTTCTGGAGATGTTTCCTCTGCTGGATTGACATCATCTAGAAATTGCTCAAAGCTAGCTTCCGGGGTTGCATCTTCAGCCCCACCCATATCACCGCCTAATTCCATATCATCACCAATTGATTTTTCACCGCCCATTGAGTCGAACTCTTCAAACATATCATTATCAAGTGTATCAGATACTTCATCTTGGCCTGTAATTTCAGGTAATTTTTGTTGAAGCCATGCATCAAATTGACCATCACCAAGTGAAAGCTTTTCTTCAATTTGCTCAAGGTCATTTTCTTTAAGTTCGATATTATCCAATTCAGGGTAAACATTCAAGAATTTATCAATAACATCAACAGGCATATCATTTTTAAGTCCAACTGACCCATTCATGATTTCATCACTGGTAAGAACTACTCCAGTACCTTGTTGCATTTTCTGAGCAACCGAGGAAGATGTTAATTGTTGCATACTATCTAACGATGATTGTAGCCAATCGGTTTTATCACGGAATGTTTCCCATTCAGTGTCATCTACCTCACCACCCATTATATCATCTGGCGACGCATTAACACCACCACTTCCTTCAGCGCCAAAGTCGCCACCGCCAAAGTCGCCACCAAAGTCAGCACTGAAATCGCCAGTATCAACCTCACCGCCTGCATCAATGGCAAAATCATCGTCCGAAAAGCCTGCATCAACTCCTCCTTCAGTTCCCAACGCATCATCGACACCGCCGATATCAATGTCAAGTTCTTCATCGTCTTCTTCTTCTTCAACTAGACTCATTAGTGATGAAAACTCTCTACTATCAGATTCCCACATAGGAGGAAATCCTGATGTATCACCGCCTTGACCACCAAAATACCCTTGACTACCAATTTCACCACCTTGATTAGACACGCTATTAGCAACTGTCTCATCAACCAACTGTAAAATATATACACCCATATCAATTAAGTAAGGTTGGTCTTCTAATCCAACTTCAACTAAATTATCATCAGCACCCTTAACAGATACTTTTAGAGTAATTTTATCATTGACATTTGGGTATAATAATTCAATTAATGCATCCACACCATTTCGTGTAATGCTAAATTTTGCATGTGTTTTATCTAAAACCATTGATTGTAGATTTAAACGCATTGCATTTGGATTCTTTCGCTCTTCTGTTGTTGCTTCTAGTAGAACTCTATCCATAATAATCTTCATGCTAGTAGCTTGAGGTCTCCATTCTTTTTCAACAGACACTCCTTCGCCTAAAGCTTTCTGAAACTGTTGTTTAATATCAGATGCTAAATCTGAATTTCCAGTAGTTTTTGATACAGATGTATGCAACGCCTTCGCCACTTCATGTGCTTCCATAATAGAAGCATCATCTGGACGAAGAGATGTTTTTACATTTTGGAGTGATTGAATCAACTCGGCCCTTTTTAAATTCATGGGTAATCTCGCCTAACACTATGTTTGTTATCCATAGTTTATAAATCACTTAAAAAGACTGAATTAAAATATCATTCAATAACTTCATAGTTATTTGAAACCGCTTCGGCTGAGCTTTCTTGTGTACCAACTAAGATTCTAATAGGTGATTCACTATCTTCGCCAATCACACCATATGCTTTAATAGCCGTTACTGTTTTATGGGGACCCTCAAAGACTCTGAGCTCTACTTCGAAGTCACATCCTATGTTTGTCATGTATTTAATAAACTTGGCCGGAAAGAGCTTAAATGGGCCATCAGCATCACCCTCTTTAGTAGTATAGCCATCGAATACTTTAACTTTAAGTTCATCAATCTTTTTAGTCATTTGATTATCTTGAAGTCCACGTATGTAGATACTGATTTCATCGTTATCTACAATTACACCGAAGCTATTTGGTGAACCCATTAAACTAAGGTCCTTTTCCATTCGTTTTAAGTCGTCGTGGTCAAGTTTAAATTTACCGACTAATTTAAGAGGGTCAACTGCACGCTGCATGGGAACTTTACGGTCATACTCTGGTTCAAATTTAGAACTATCGGCAACGATTGTCCTATAAGTACTATGCTCCCCTGAGAACACAAATGATGTATATGTTTTACCACGAGTAGATTTTTCATCAGAACAGCATATTTTAGAATCACCTTCAGGATAATTAATTGCCTTTATATATTCCATAAATTCTAAAAAGTTAGTAATTGGAATTTCATCTGACCCAAAACTACAATGCGAATCATCAGTTGTAATATTCACTAAGGTTTGCATGTCCATGATTGATATCATGGGGTTTTCATCGTGCTTAAATATCAGTAATGAACGTTTAGTTGCAGTAGTTAAACTATTAACTACTTTCTTCACTCGGTCAAGTACTTCTAAAAACTCTTTACTAAATGTTATATCGTATGGCATATGGTCTCCAAGTATGGTTATCCTAAAATATAAGAAAATAAAAAAATCTCGGCATCAATTATTGATACCGAGATTATAAAGTACACACTTAACCTATTTATTCAACTTCAGTGGACTCTTCTCTGACATTACTTAACTTCGCAATTAACTTACGAACTGACTTTAAGTCATGTGATGTGATATAAGCAGAAATACTCTTAGTTATCTCACTTTTATTATCATTACCGGTAAATAACACATTCATATCCTTTAAAAAGGATGTTTTATCTTTTAATTCTATATCACTCTGTTTTTTATCCAGAGCTTTATATGCATTTTCACCCAATAACTTGGTTTTTAACCAATTCTCAATTTGAGGAAGGTTATCTCTCAACAATTTTACATTGAAATTATACTCACCAGATTCCGATAATGGGATATGGTGGGTATTCATTGTTTCAATTGCATTCAACCCTGCGTTAAATTGAGCTATATGGTCATTAGAGTCAATACCGCTATTAACTCTAACCCCAAGATGTCCCGGAACTCGTCCTTCGGAAGCGGACTGAATTTCAGAAGCCGCTTGCATACAATCATCAAAACCTGATAGATTCATATTATTTACCTACTTTGCCTGTAGTTTATATTAACTGCCGTAGATACTGGCAGGTAAACTAGATTGCCATTTAGTTGTAAACACAGATTGGTCATGTTCAAATGTATCTTCGCCTCGATGTTCACGAATAGTATCAAATTGCATACATGATGCTTTAATCTGAGCAATTTTATAACCCATTTTATGAACTTCTAATGATATATCAGCCATATAATGACAAAATCCATAAATTGAATTCTCGGCCATATATGAGAAATCAATATTCATGAATGTTTCACCACGAACTGCGATGAATGGACCATGTCCAATCACTACACGCCATCTTGGAGATTTATTAAAATCACTACCAATTACAAAATCCCAGTCAGTGCTTTCTTTACTACCTTGAATATAACAACCACGAATATTATTCTGGTCGGATTCACGGATTTCATACCAACGTCCATTAGAACGAATAGTTTCAAATCCATATGGAGCCGCAACATGCGTCGTAGGGATAAGTTCTTTAAGACGAACTAAAAGATTTCTATCCATAATCATTGACGTATCATTGCTTATGATAATCCATTCAGGTGCATCTTTAGGGTTATCGCCACGATTTTCACGTATTTTTTCCTGAATAGTCACCAAATGCTGAAAGGCATTCTTTTTACTCTTATTGCCATAACCCGGACGAGGGAGGAATATACGAGGTGCAAAATCTGCACCATCTGCATAAATCTCAGTATACTCGGAATTCAATAAAATATGAATACCAGCATCACTCATGGGTTCACCCAAGAAACTATGTTTCTGAGTTGAAAATTTACTTTGCTTAGGAGCTCTGATACCTAAAGATTTTTTAGTTTCGTTTTTCTCTTTACGCTTCTTGGCAGCGCGTTCAGTCATATCCTGTAATTTCTGCTCTTGGCTATTATCCTGTGCTTCAATCGCATTATCAAGAGCATCGCCTATTATTCCATCACCTTCAAAAAAGTCATCGTCAATTTGTTCAGGCTGTAGTGGAGCTACACCCTTATTATTTGCCAAAATACTTTTCACATCTTTTTTCTTAGCCATATTTTACCCCAAGAACCAAGTTGATTCTTTATTGTTACGTTTTGCTTTCATTTCATTAAATCGCTTTCGGTTACGCTCTTGTCGTATCTTATCCCGATTACCATAACGCATGGTAGCAATAATACCACCATCTGGTTTCCTAATATATTTAATTAAACTATCATATACTATAAAACCATCAGAATCAGTAGTAACTGCCTCAGTATAAAGTATAATATTATTTACATCTTTAATGATTCTAGTAGTCCCATCGTCATTTAATCTGTATTGGGGTAGTGGTGTTATTACATCCCAATCAAACCAACTAAATCCCATTTTAATAGTTTTTACCATTTCATCATAACCAGCATCATCATTATCCCATATAACAGTACCATTATGGACATTCTCTGCAATTTCAGGATACATTTCTAGAAACTTCATTAGATGTTGAGTACCACCAAATGCAATTGAGTTTTTTATAAAAGTAGAATCAATACTTCCCTCTAATAGAAAAAATGGCTTACTGACATCCAACCAGTCATACATATAAAGTTCTCTATCGGCACCTTCAAGATTTCTATATCGCAGGAATGTATTTTTATCAAGTGACCTTGCATCAAACTGAATAAATTTCCCACCAAATTTATAGTATGGGATTATCAACCGATTAGCGTATTCATTTCCTTTAGGAGTGCCTTTATCATTGCATATGATATTTCCTGCATTATCTTTGTCATGGAATCGAGTATCCTTAACACATACAAACCAACGTGAATAAATTTTTTCCGGTATGCGTCGTTGGATGCAATAATTACGTGCATTGATAGCTAGTGGATGATATGTATCCATAATTTCAATTAACTCACCCTTTTTAAACGAGTAGTTACTATTAGCTTTATATGCTTTCTGTGCAGTAGTTTTAACTTCAGCACGTGGGGTATTTCGTTCGCGTTTAGTAAATCCCTGAAATATTACTTCACGATAAACTGATGGGTGATATCCTTTCAAGAAATTAAGAAACGACATTTTACCGCATTCGTTATGGCATGTAAAGACCCAAGGGCCTTTATCAAATACTACATAACCACGTTTTTTATGTTTGTTTTTCTTAGAGTCACCACAAATCGGACATCTAAAATTATATGGAGTAGTTCCGTGACCACCTGTCAAAGTACAATCAGATAAGCTTTTTCTGACTGCTTCATGCATAGCATAATCGGGGATTCTACTGGCATCAAAATCGGACATTTAGTATTTCTTTCATAGGTCTATGTTTTGGTATCGGTCACGTATATCTAAATAAGATTCTTCCATCTTTCTTAAATATAGAAAAGTATTCATATACGAGCTAAATGATTTTTCAGGATTGTGGATAAATAACGTTTTATACCCATCAACTCCATATCTACGAATTTTAGAAATAGATTCAGCTCGTAGTAAAGTACCTGCAAGTTTTCGATATTCTCTAGATTGTTTAGTGGCAAATTTTGCCTTTTCCTTATTAAGGTTTTTATTACTCATGGTTTACTCCATAAAAAAAAAGAAGAGTCAAATGACTCTCCTTTTTTGTTTATATATATATTTAAGATTAGAACGGAAGTTCTTCCTCTTCATCACTACCTGAAAGCATAGGCTCATCGATAGGAGATGCATTTGGAACTGCAGGTGCTACATTCAAATCCAAAGGATTTACTTCTGTATCACTTGCACCCTCACTGAAGTACTCAGTACCTGCTGCTTGTGTACTAGAAGGTTTTGGACTAGAAGTTCCAGTAGAAGTACTTCCACCATTATAGAATGATGATGCACCGCCCGGAGTTCCCGGAGTAGTTGCATTTATCTTATCTTCTAGCTTCTGGTTGAATTCCATGTAAAGACGATTCATTTCTTCAACACTTGGAACGTCATCAATGAACTCACGGAGGTCATGACATTGGTCCAAGTATCCCATCATTTCATCTTCAGTTGATGCTAGATTTGACAAGCCTTCTTCATCCCAATATGAACCGTCGTATGATGGAAATCCATTTTCGGGATTCTCAGTAACGATTACATAGAAATCTTTACCATTAACAGGACTATATGGAACGAAACGTTCTTTCTTTTTATGGAAACCTTTTTTCTCTTCACTTGCACCTTCAGCGAGGGTTGGTTCCAACAATGTCTTATGCATTTTGTTGGTGTGTCTCCACAATTTTACTACACCATTATTTTTAGGGTCAGTAATATCATCTCGAACTAAAAAGTTACCAATATGATTAATTTGATTTTTTCTACCAAGAGCCTTTTTCTTAAGGTCCTTTGCACCGGTATTATACATAGCCCAGTTTGCTTCACAAATAGGACAGTGTTCTTTTGGTCCTAGAGTTTTACGACACTTAATAGTAAGAAACAGATTATGCTCTGGTTCTTTAATAAAGTGAGTATGTTGCTCTACGGATACCGGTAGTTTTTGTTGTAACCCAGTAATACCTTGAGGCATCTGTCTAATTCTAGACTGATATTCCTTTTCTGCATTATTGATATTGGGTGTGAAAAAGCGTACATCTTTTTCTTTTTTTCCACCTCGTTTGTCATTCTGTGGGTTACTGGCCGCAGCTTCATCGGGTGATACGTTTAAATATTCTAACATGTTATTCTCCTTGTTACTTTCCACCTACAGTGGACACTTTAAAAGATATATCTTTTTTATTAATTTGAGAAATAATATTTTACTTAGAGCCTAAATATTTTTTCACTTTCTCGCCTGATGTTAAAAGTATAATTTTTGTATTTTCAATTACAGTATTTAATTCAATTTCTGACTTATATTCTGGATTATTGTGATATGAGCGCATTGTATTAGTAGCATGTTCACGAATTTCTTCATTACTACGTCCTGATAGTCGACGAGTCGCATTCTCAGTAATGGTAATATCCATGAACTTTTTATCCGAATCATTGGTTACTTTGGGTGCTACCCCTAAATCTTCTTCCTGTAATCCACCATCAGCACTTGGATTAAATTCTGAATCCTGTATACTATTCAATAATTCGGGAGTAGCTTCTACTTCTTCACTACCAAGTTCTTTTTGTTCCGTATTATATTCAGGTGCGGATGTTACATGCTTACCTATAAATGGATTTGCTTCTTGATGTTCAGTTAGCCATTTTTGGAAAGCTTTGGTTTTTACAGGGAGTTTATCTAGACTTCCACCACTATCTCGAGTGATTGCTGGTAGTTTAGCTTCAATATCATCTTTCTGTTTATCAACAACTTCCTGAATTTTAGCAAATTGTTCTCTACGACTTTCTCGCATTTTTCTGGCCATTATTCAGCTTCCTCAGCTTTGCAATTAATACAAGGACATTTACCCACTTCAATGTGAGGTACACAATCAATGCATTCACATGGCTCACCCACTTCATGTCGTTCAAGTAGTCTAGGCTTAACTCTAGGCTTTGCATTTGGGTCAATATTATACGCAGCAATCATTTCATCTTTAATTATTGCTTTATTTTCATCATTTAGGATATTTGATACTAACCACTCCATATCAAAATATTCCTGAAGTGATAATAATAGATGAAACATTTTTATATCATCTACATCATATCTATTGTAAATCACTGTAATAGCATAATTAAACTTCTCGGAATTTTTCTTAAATTTATGTTCCGGAATGTTTAATGTAATACGTGAATCATCATCAGTCCGCTTGGTCATCAGAATTTGATTTATCTCATCTACATAATCTCGCTTAAAACCCATTTAAAACCACCTTAGAATACACTCGGAATTTCCGAGTCTGGGGATACTGTATCAGTCTTTAATATACCTTGTTTGGGTTCATTATCCTTGGTACTTTTTTTAGTATCCTTTTTAGTAGCTTTGGCTCGTGGGGTTTTTCGTTTATTATCGGAATCCTTTTCACCTACGATACTAAAATCTTTAGGTGCTGATGCACTATTTTTAGTTTCAAATTCAGCATCATTAAATCCATCTACCGTCAACTGATTACTTACCATATGGTCACTATATTCACGTATTTGTCTATCATCAGCTACTCTGACTCGCATATGCTCATAACTAACTGAACTAATGAATGTAATTGAGTTAGGCCCAAATCTATTTTTCAATACCGTATGCATAAATAGCTTGTGTTGCTTTAGGTATGGGTCGCGATTAATTGTAATCATAATATCCGCAGTATCATTGATACCAGCGCTACCCGCAGTATGTTTCATCGAAGCTTGATTATTTTCATAACCCTCTCGACCAAATTGAGATGCTGTTAATACAGCGATTTCATACAAAGCACCCAAGTCACGAAGTTGCTCAGCAACCTCTTTACCCGAAGTATAAAGATTTTGGTCTTTAAATGAGCTACTTCGTTTAGCAGGTTTCATAATACCAATATAGTCAACTACAAGTAAATCAATATCAACACCCTTAGAGCGTTTAATCTCTTGGAGTAGAGAATCCAGTTCATTTACGGTAGTAGTCGTGGGCATTTTTTTAACAAAAATATTACCACATGACTCTGCATGTTCAGTCTTATTATTTCGCATTAAGTCTTCAACAAACTCAGGGTCACTTCCACGCATCCGAGTCATTGGGATATCAGTAATATTAGCGGCGATTCGTTCCCAAATCAATTCTTCAGCAAGCTCTAGAGTCACGTATAAGACATTGTATCCCTCTTGATAAGCAAATGCCGCCTCATTGGCTAATATAATAGATTTACCTACGTTAGGCATACCCATAAACACGCTTAGAGCCTTTCTATACCAACCACCGGTGCTACTCTCACTAGCCGCCGTTGCTGCTCTCACAGAGCTTAATGCCGATGGTACTGCACGCATTGATACATTAAGTCTACGAAGTGCTTCAGCCACATCAGCTACGCCATCCAACCCAATATCAAGATGGAGTGAAAAGTTCACACTTTCCTGTAGTTTGACAACAAGTTCAGAAATTCGAGTAAAATCTCGACTATGGATGCTTTCAGCAGCTTCAGTTAAAATATTTCGAGTTTTTTGTTCAACAAAGAAACTTGTAACTAAATCAACAGCCACATCACGGTCAACGCCCTCGATATTCATATTAGCGATACTGATGATTTTACTTCGTTCCTGACATGGAGGCAATGCGGTCACTAATGTCTGAGCACTAGGGAATTTCTTATATTTCTCAAAATATCGTTTAATAAAGTTACATACACCTTGATTCACAGGCTCATCAAATAAGTCTGGTTCTAAGTGTTGGATTACCCTACTTTGTACTATAGGGTCTTCGAAAACACGTCGTAAAACAACGTCTTCTCGGGTAATATCTTCTACTGATTGCATTGGTATATTCATAAATAGCTGTGCCTCACCTTGGTAAATATAAAAAAAGGGAGAGTGTAGTCATATAAAATCTACACTCTCCCTAAGATAATTTTTTTTAGGTATATCTAAACTTACATATTAATCATCAAGCTCAATCGATAATCCTTGAGCTTTAGCTCTCTTCTTTGCCTTACTTTCCTTAGTATCAGCGTCGATTAAATTATCTTCTTGAATGTCAAGAGTAAGTTCTTCATCGTCATCATCCCAAGAGAAATCAACTGGGCGTTTCAGTTTAAATGTTTCTTTAACGTACTCATTGACTTCATCGAAAATAGTACCAATCGTAGATTTCTTATGAATTTCATTTTCTTTACATACAACCCATTTATCCATATCAATCTTAGGGTCTTTAATAACATAGTAGTTGCTATTACCAGCTTTTTCTGGTCCCACTACACCCTTCTTATCAAATTTAGAAGCAGACCATTTCTCAATGAGCTTCGCCTCTATAGCAAGTGTATGTAGGCCATACCATTTATTCAGTCCACGTTCAAAATTAAGGTACATCGCACCCTCTAAACCATCCTGACAAAGACGACTTTTAACGTTCTTAGCAGTAACGATAGTACCTACTTTAAGTGTACCCTCTTTATATTGCTTCTTACGGAGGTGTAGAATTACAGAAGATGCATACAATCCACCAGAACCACCAGCAACTTTAGTAGCAGAACCATATCCACCAATGTTAGCGTATACGTGATTAGTTACAAGCATTGGAATATCTAATGCACCAAGTCGAGCTACTACAGTTTTATAAAACTTCTTGAGCTCTTTCTGGAGTGTCATATCATTAACATAATGTTCATTGGCAGTATCGGTACGACTCTTAATAGTATCAAGCATACCTTGTGAATCAAGTACGAATGCACATTTGTTTTTATTTACTAATGAACGGCCTTGGGCTTCTTCAAGCTTAGTCAATATAGCATCAATACGAGTACGAGTTTCTTCTACAACATCTTCTCGGAGTATCTTGAAACTACCTTTAGGCAATCCAAATCCTTCTAGTAAATCATCATCAACTGCATTCTCAGTGTCGACATAATAGATGAAATATCCTTGGTCCACTAGTGGTTTACAGAATCCGAATATACCAAAGAATGTTTTACCTACGGCTTCCTCACCTGCAAGCATAAATACTCTATTTGTAGGAAATCCTTTTGTTAAATCACCCGAAATTAATCCATTATATGAATAACAACCAGTATCAATCCATGTTGTTTCTTTTTTAGCTGCAGTTGAATCTGCTGCCTTATTTCCAGTTTTTAAGTCACCGAAAAAATCAAATTGGTTTTCTACTGGTTTTACTTTTTTTGCTCTTGGCATTTGATTTCTCTCTTTATTTAATCTTAGTTATACCTAAGTTAAATGAAGAAAAAACCATTTACTACCACATTTTTAAAAGATTCATCCCACCTTTTATATCAGCTAGATATTTCTCACCATTGAACATAAAAATGTTTACAAAAATAGTCTGTCTACCCATACTAATGGCAAATCTAGGAGTTTCTTCACTGGTAAACTTTATAGGCTTAGTAGTGAATATTACATATGGGTTAGGTGTTTTGGTATCTTCATCTGATTTACTCAATTTAACACCAGTTTGTAAATCTAATAGTAATTTACGTCCCTTTGCTCCACGAACAACAACCTTGGCCATAAAATCATGTTTATCGGCACCCAATATCATATTACCACTATCTTTATTTTTACGTAATGATTTGGCTAGGTCTCCGAATGGAGATTTAATTAATTGAAAATATGTAGGTAAATGAGCATATCCACTGATTAGTTTTCGGTTTTTACCCGTAAAATGTAATGTAGTTATATATTTCCTAATGATAGGAGCTAATAAGTTTCCATTATCCTGTCGCATCTTATAGATGAATACATCAAGTTCTTTAGTATTGCCTGTCTGTGGACTACCACCAATGGAAATAAGTACACCATCACCATCTTTAATAGTGTTGTCTGATACTGCGCTGAATTTTCCCTTGAAGGGTCTACCATCAATATTTAATTCATAGTTATTACCGAATGTATTCACAGCACTAACGAATGAATTTGTATTTCGCTTTCCTGTTTTAAATTCAATAACGTCATTGGCAACATATATCTCTTTTCCTTTAGCAGAAATCTTTATTGCTGGAATTCTATCAACTGCACCATTAATTTTTACATATGCAGCTTGAGTGACATTAACGTATTTATATGGGTTGCCATCTTTTTTAGCATACCCTAATTCATTAATGATAGATTTGAAATCAGTGTCTTTATTTTTGGTAAAAACTATCTGAACATTTTCTTTAGGTTCGTATAATATCATAATACATCAACTCTGGTTACGGAAGATAAAGTAAGGCCGATTTCTCGGTTAATTCCCGGCGGTACTATTAAAGATAAAAGAACTTGGAGCTCATTAGTATCTGAAGAAAATTTCGCTATTGATTGCGTAGTATCAATTACCACTCGAGGTTCGTAGATACCTACAGCTCGTTTAATTTCATTTAATACTTGTTCCTCAAATCCAAGTATATCACCGATAGGGTTAAATACAAAACTTTCAAGTTTAGTACCAAACTCCGGATTCATTATACGCTCACCTTGCTTTGTTAAAACAATACTAGCCACATTTTGAACCATGCTATTCTCATCTACAACTTCAGTAAAATTACTATAGGCATAGTCACGATTATAGATAGCGTAACGTGAATGTCCATATGCATTACTATTTATATTACCCTGACCCGAACCTCTACGAGAGTTAATACTATTAAGTATATCTCCACTCAAAAATTCTTCATCCACAAAGCTAACAATAAAATTAACTGGATTTGCTAATCCACACTCAGTATATTGAGTTTCAACTTGAACAGGGCCCGTAGATGCACCTTCTGGTATGCGCACTTGTAATTTAGTTGGTGTCCCAAATAAAACTTCAGTTAATATGCCATTAAATGTCACAATATTATCAACCGCAATTGGATTAAATATATTACCTACTGCAAAAATATCAACAATATCACCGATAATTCCATTAGGAGGTGAAATAGCTAATGATAATGCACAGCCAGTAACGACATTCACTGTCCTAACTGCATTCGCGACATTACCACACCCATCATCGGCGGTGTAAGTTATTTCATATACACCAATAGTAGATACATCGACATCATCAATCCCAACACTAGTTACTGTAATCGCTCCATGTAGTTGGTCAACTGCATTAGCTCCTTGGTCGATATAAGAACCAGAATTGGCAATTAATGTAATTGTATTATCACCTAATATATCAATTACTGGTGGTGTATTATCTAATGTAAAAAATACTTCATTACTTGAAACATTATCACCATCGATAACAGCGCTTAATATAAGGTTTGATGTACCCTCTGTAGTTCCTGTAATTTGTACTTGATATATAGTATCACTCTGACTAATAAGTACTCCACCACCTACATTAATAGAGGTTGTCATACTAGGGTCGCCTAGATTAGCACCCGTTAATACAATTACTTCATTTGTTTGGATACATGGTGGGCTTATAGATGTTATTATGATAGGAGATAATGTATCAGTTGTTATACCATCATTTGCCCATATCTTAAATACACCGTCACCTACACTTGGTACATTCAAATCAAATTCAAGTCCCTCAACTGTATTAATTAAGTTACTTATATTACCATATGGATTATTAACTGAGTCAGTTACATATACACCGGGGTCTCCCGGACCTGTAGCAATCTGTATTGGAACTGTAGTACCGACTACTTGAACACGTAATGTGAATGAAGATGTACTTACAATTGTAGTGTTAAGTACCTTAATAAATACATCGGAAATAATCGGAATCGCTTCTTCTTTAAATCTTTCATTACCCAATGTATCACGAACGGTGAAACGAAGTGTACCTGAAGTTGGTCCAACATCTACATCGAATAAATACACAGTCCCATCCCCATTTATACTCACATCAGATGAACCCGTAATTGTACCAAATATAGATACTGCAGTAACTGGGTTAACTCCAGCAGGGTCAGTTGCTAATACTTGGATACTTGTATTAGGTGCTATGATGTTAGGTATGGTAATTATAGGACCAAAGTCATCTACATTAAATCTAACCGAATTGTTATAGGTGCTACTATCAACACCATCGCGTATAACATGTAGAGTAGTTTCTTTATTATATAAATACATATCCCCTACACCGACTGTAGGCAATAAACCAAGTATTGGACCACCAAGTGTCTCAGAAATTGTTATAGTAGCTGTAGTTAATATATACGAAACTGACTCAATATAATATGATTTCCCTACTACGATTGGGTCTTGAACTGTATCTTCATATGCGAAAGTAACCACCATACCAATATAAAAATTAGGTGCATGTAATACGGTGATTGTATTATTTACATCATTTACCACACTTATTGCATATTCACTACTTTGATTACTTGGGGTTAGCATTTTAAAGCCATTTAATGTAGGCTCTAAATCACTATTTAGAATACTAATTTCATGAGGTGATACTACAAATCCACCATCACTGATATCACCAGTAACTTGTCTAAATGATGTAACAAAACTCTCAATATTAAATCCTGTTATGAGAAGTTGGTCATTAGTTCTAACATATACAGGTGATTCAATAGGAGGGTTGATACCATCCCATGATGCCACTGCCATTAAAATAGGGTCAGTTAATATAGGACTCAAATTACCTGTAACGTCCTGAACTTGAACTTGATAATATCCATCATTGATGTCATCCAATTCGAAATCAAATGTCATAGTAGATAGAACACTTTTTGTAATATTTTGTGCTGTAATTGGATTCAATGCAAATGTTTTCAGAATACTAATATTTCCGACTATATCGTCAATTTCATCATTGTCAATTGCTTCTACACTTACCGTTACAGCACTTGGAGTATTTAATATACCTGCGCTAATAATAGAAGTATCGGTATTACCGACAATACTCACTGTAATGTCAGTTACTGTAACTCCAGTGACTACAAGATTGGCTCCATCATATAAATCAGTTCCACTTACATTAATGATATCAGTTGCTTGAACTGTACTTGCATCAACTACTTCATAAGTAATATTTCCTGAACCATCACCACTTACATTGATAATAGCCAAATCACTTGCTGTATTAGTTAAATATAATATAGGAGGTGTAGTATCAGCAGCAACTTCACTTCCGGCTACTAATATGAATGGGCGTGTTTCAACATATGGTTCAGATGTAGAATCTTCAGATATAAAAACATACTCATTTAATATAAAATCAGGTCGTTTGACTAGCGCTATATCAGGAACAGAACTACCATTAACCCAATTAGATAGAGTTGTTGTATTTATATCAAATTTAGTATAAGTATATTCATTTACTTGATTAGAATTTGCGTCGTATGTATATGTAGATAATGGGCTACTATCATCTATTAATGGATTAATATAATTCCACGTACCTCTAGCTAGTGTTGTTTCGGTCCATGTATCATTTGACATCTGGAATAAGTCAAATGATACACTACCTGTATTAGCTTGAATATTATAAAAATTGATTTCACTTATATATGAAATAGATGGAGTTACACTCCCAACTGGAAATCTCCATATTGCCTTTCTATTATTCGTAGAACCGCCTACACTATAATTTTGTACAGGTAATGCTGTTGATGTGCCCCATTGAACTGAATTTAAGGAAACTCCATCAGTCTCTGAAATCGTAGTATCCTTTTCAGCGTATATCAAACTCGTAAATGTAGTATGGTCAGAAATATTAGTTACTGGTGCTGTAGGATAATTTACTGCAATAGCACCTGATGGTGCGATACCTGATATAACTTCCCATTTTTCAACTCTACCCACATTTCCCGGACTAGGTGCTATAAATGATTTAGTGTTATAGGTAAGTGTATGTAAATTAGATGAAGTAACTTTAAAATTACCATTATATACGAGTCCCAAACTATGCGTTACATCAACAATTCGAATACCTTCACCTACTAGTAATCCATGAGGGGCAGTTGTAGTCACAGTAACTACTCCAGCTATAGTTTGGTCAATAGATTGAATATCCCAAGTGCCAACTTTTTGTTCAAGTATAAAATTATCGGGAGATGTTATTAGTGAACCACTATTATCTAGCGTACTTAAATATGAATAACTTTTCTGAACATCATTAAACCTACCAAATTTTTCTGAAGTAGTTGTATTATTAGTTGAAGTAGCTGAATAGTAAACCATAGCTCCAGTAGCTGTACTATCAACATTATCTAATTCTTCAGTACTACCTACACCGGGATACATAGTAATTTCTTGAGCAAATTTATAATACCTATTGGGTGTTAAAGGGTCAGGGTTTGTTGGTGATGGTGCTATTGCATCATCAAGTCTTGGTGGATATACATTATTCATCCAGCTATCCCAATCCCACGTAACATCAATAGGTGTAGACGCACCTCTATTCAATGTTATGGCAGTTGGGACAGGACCATATAAAGCCACACCACTATTAGTAATAGCATAATGATGATACATAAATGTTCTAACCCTAATATCACTATATTTAATAAAAGGACCTGATAGCCATTCTAAATCAAATTGATAACCATATCTTGTTATCTCAGGAACGCCTAAAACATTATTAATTATTGGGTTCAATGCTTTTACTTTTAATTCAATTGCCATGTGATTTCTACGTATGTGTTTTTAATAGTTTATAAAGAAAAAGGGACGCAAGTGCCCCTTTTTTATATCAATTCATTTTTAGGTATAAATTTTTTACTTAAATCAAGATATCGCTCCGATGCATTATCGGCAACTTCTCTCCATTTACCTGTTTTCCATAGAGATATAGCCCTTGAAACCAAATTCTCATATTTATCTTGAACTATTGAATTTCCTAGATAATTTTGAGGACTCGCTTCACTAACAACACACCTACCATTAATAACAGGATAATACATCCGTACCTGTTCCTGTTTAGCAACGTCATCGCTATGAATATTCAGGATAATTTTAGAGCGACTAATATATTCATCTAGCTCCGCACCCCATACCCCATATAGAGTAACTATTTTAGCCTTACCCTGTAATTGAGATTGCATATGATAAATTAATCTAGCTCGGCGCTGATGCATATACCCATAAAATAGAAAATCGATGTCAGGTTTCTTTTCCTCTATCGATGGTAGTATACGAAGTGATTCGGTATAGACCATTGGCATAAACTTAGCTCTCAATCGAGTTTTTGTATGTAGCCACTTAATATTACTAGTATCATAATCCCAAATCTCATCTGCTTGTGATAGTAGATTAAGATGTTTAGGTTGAGACCACGGACTCCCATCATAGAATTGCTCTAGTTGATAGACAATTATATAATGTCCCTTAAATTCTCGACGAACTACATCCATTGATGGCAGTAAATTATATCCAAGTACGAACACAACATTCTTAAACTTTTCATTATCACCAAACATCTCAATCAATGATTTTTCGACATGGTCGAATACGGAATTATATTTCCAGATTTTCATACTTATACTTTCCTATCACCTATACGCATTTTATCATCTCGCATTTGGTAAGCCTCTTCTCGGTCATAAAATTTATTAGCAAATGGATTATCATCTATAGTAGCTGACGCATGGTCTGCCTCTACTGAATTATTAATCTCTTCACTCCATGTTTCTATTTTCTGGTTCAGATACATCAATGACACATCTATCAACTCAGTTTCAAGTACATCTAATCCGGCTAGGCTGTAATGTTCATTATCAAACATTTCATAAGCACGCTGCAATGGCTTTTCAAACTTAAGTGAGTATGCTTCAAATGAATGACCTTCTGGAGTACATACCCATCCAATATTATCAATTATCGGATTTTCATCATGCAATGCACTTAATACTAGGTGATTTGATGGTACAATATCACCAGTAACTATCTGCATTGATTCATCAAGTTGAATCATCATAGAACCACAATAGAGATAGAATATTACAGTATCTTCATATATATGAGCTACCATCTGTTCAGTGTAGATAGTATAATCTTTATAACGACTAAAGTAGAAAAGATGTACGCCACTCACACCTTCATCATCCACCATTCGATTAAATTCAGTGGTAAATTCCCCCCGAATATCTTTAGGTGAATCTACCCAAATTGTTGTGATTCCAGAAAATTCCATTAGATTACTTTTTTTAGAAACTTAAATGTACGCTGAAGAAGAACATTTTCATTATTCTTTTCATGGTCGTACATACCGATATATGTATTAATAGCATCCACTACAGGCGCAGGGAATTCTTCATATTCGATGACATATTCAGTATCAGTGCATATGAATTCCATGTTAGTTTTATCAACATCGACTCCATATTGAGATACTTCATCCGCAGTAATTGTGATTTGCTCAAGGAAATCATCAATTGCAAAACGAAGTTGTAGTGTACATGGAAGTCGACGACTATACATGCTAATGTAGTAACGGTCTTCAAGATTTAGTTTTATAGACATTTTTTTACCTCTTTGTTAAATATATGATAAATTATTTTATTCATCTTCAAATGAAAACTCTTTATCAATTTCACTTAAACGCACAAAAAGTTGGCGTTGTTCATCCGAATATAGTTCCGGTATCAAGACTTTTACTTGAACATATAGCGAACCTTTAAAGATTCCACCATTTTTTATTTTCAGTAGAGTACCGCTCTGAGTGGCTGGTTTAATCTTTAACTCAACTGTTTTCTTAGGTGTATTGACTTTAATTGTGGTCCCAAGTACCGCTTCAGTCAATGTAATTTCATGTTCCATATATAAATCAGAACCTTTGCGAGTAATATTCTGGGGTAACTCTTCTACGATATCTACTATAAGATTACCTCTAGTTCCCCCACGTTTACCTGCACTACCCTTACCAACCACATTAATAAAATTCTTATTTTTAACGCCAGCTGGGATATTCACATTTGTTACTTCTTCTTCAGAAATCCTACCATCACCCTTACATGTAGTACAAGGCAAATCTACCTCAACGGCACTTCCCCAGCATTTCTTACATACAACTACTTCAAGAGAACTTCCAAATATATTAGTTTTCTTTTCACGGACAGTACCATGTCCTTTACATAGAATACAGGCTTTTAATGTTTTAGCACCACTACTGTCACATGAGTAACAGGGTCTCAGAGCGTGATAAGTAACTTCTTTTTTTACACCATTAAGTATCTCATCAAGTGTAACAACAACTTCCTGATGTATATCAGGGCCTTTGGGTGCTTCGGGCTTTCCTGTTTTATGGAAATCTTCTGCTGTGGTTGATTCTCCAAACGCCTGACCCCATCGATTAAAGTCAAATGAAAAGTTCATCTTAGCATCATATGCTTTTCGCTTAGTTTCATCTGATAAAATATCATGTGCTTCTGATATTTCTTTAAACTTGGTATCATCCCCATTATTTTTATCAGGGTGATATTCGCGTGCTAATTTTTTATATGCACCCTTAACCTCCTCCTTAGAAGAGGTTCGGGATACACCTAAAACTGTATAGTAATTTATCATATACCTAAGATATCTTATTCTTTAATAGGATTACCAGAAATAGCGTCAGTTCCATCATTATGGCTTAATATATCTTCTCTATGCTTAAATTCACTAGTAACTCCACGAGGGTCGATAATCCCATGACCTTCTTCATCCATCATTTCATCAATGATTTCTTGGTCAATTTCATCGTCAACTGTACAATATTCAGTTAGCCCAAGCGAGCCTGCAATATTATATCCCCAATGGTCCTCGAATTCTTCGTCATCCATCCCATCGATATCAACGCAATGTCTACGTGCTTTTGATTTAAGGATAATTACTTCTTCTTGTCCGTCACGGTTTCTGCGCATTAACGCAAATACATCTGGTTTTTCTTCACTCATAATATACTCTCTATTGGTTTGATTCCTAGATAACTCTTGAATCGGTGTAAGGTCTCTGAATCGGCAATATTAAAGACTGAAATGTTATAATACTCACATACGCGAATAGCTTGTCCTGTCCCTCCAACTGCCTTTCCATTTTTTGTCCAACATATCGCAAATTTCACAGGAGAATCTAAATTCTTACCTAAAATAATTTGTGAATTTCTAGCATGTAATTTCTTAACATAATTAGGTAGTTCATACCAATTAGGATGGAATCTCTCAGCGTGAACTAAGGATTCCGGAATCGCATGCTCTGGACGGAAAATTTCTTTATGCTCTACAGAACGAGCAAATGCTGTATCAGCGCCATCAGCACCACCACTACGCAAAATATAACCATCAATCTGTAACTTTGAACTAATCGCAGTTATCAAATTTATGGCCCATAATGGGGTGTCGCGTGCGCCTATACCGGCATAATATTTTTCCATACTCTAAATATAGAAAAAGAAAAAACCCTCGGCACCATAAGATGCCGAGGGTTCTTTTTGTGAGACCATACCAGAAATGGATACCACCCCATTCCCTTATGATTAAATATAGTTAATTAAAAACTTACGTCAGCTAATAATTACTTATTTATCAAGATTCTTGATTAATTAATTTAATAGCCTCTTTTACACCACCAACTCCTTTAATAGCTAATATCAATTCATTAAGATTCGACATCCCAATATTCTTCTCAACTCTATTATAAAGATTGCCATCGGAACCAGCCTCATAGTAATCATAACTACGACTGAATCGTGCGGCGGTTGGTATAAATCCACGGAATCCATCGGCCTTTGCACGAGCTTCCCATTCTTCCCAATTATCAATCACATTATCTTGATAGTGATATAACCACATCTTCGCTTTAATCTCAGGTGCTAAGTTCCTAAGGTCAGCGTAGTTAGCGTGCACACCTGTCTTAAAGTCCGAAGTTTCACAGTCTTGGTATACAACATCAGATTCATTATAAAAGGCCGTCATCGAAGCCTCAGGACTAAACTGAGCATCAGTGGTCATATAAATACGCTCACCTGTATCAGGGTCGTTCCACATTAAACCAAATGAGTGACAATGACTGTAACGAGCAGTGATATGAACTGTCTGAACTATATCAAACTTAATACCTTCCCAGACAAAATGACCATTACTACGAACAGGGTGCATATCGAAATAAATACTCAAATCAACAAAATCTCTATCTTCTGTGTACTTATGACCTTCAAGTCCTTCCATACCACCCTTAAGAGCAACATCCCATAAGTCGTGCATTACATTAGCTTCTGCATATATTTTAGGTTTTTCTAGTGTTGGGTTGAATAGGGTAGTAAATCCAAGCCATTCACATCCACCAATATGGTCATTATGTAAATGACTGATATATACAGCATCAAGGTCTGCTGACGTTAATCCAAATTCCTGTAGCATACCATGTCGAATATCACCACCACAATCAATAAGTAAATATTTACCGTTTTGTCGAATTAAAAAATTTGATTGCCAATTTTTATACGTAAAAGCACTACCCGTACCGACTGCGTGAATTTCCATGATATGGTCCTACCTTTATTTGGTTATACTACTAATATAGTAAGAAATAATCATAATTCATGTGATGGGATGCACATACAGTAGATAATGTATTCTACCTCACATACCGAGCCTCAAATTCATTAAAAATCATCTCAGAGAACATATCAATTTTATCAATAGTACCTCGAATCTGATTAATTACACCCAATACAAACTCAGGGCCTTCTTCAACGTAAACACATTCAAGAATATCAGATAATGTAACTTCACCATCCGATGTAATTTCAATCTCATATACAGTTGAATCCATAGTAACATCCCCATTACCTACACGAACTTTAACCATAATAGTTAGTAAATTCTTAGCATCCATGATATCTACTATTTGTTCAAGCTCTTCCGAAGAGCCTTTATGAGTTGCGTAATCCTTTAGGTAACCAATAGACATCCGTTTAATACAAGCAACTCGCTTTTTATTCCGCATATAAGGTGCACTTTGGGTATACTCTAAAGTTTTTGATGATGGGTGCCATATATGTAATAACTCAGTATCACTCTCTATTCTATCAATGGGACCAACCAATCGCTTACATTTTATATGAAATGCATCGTCTTCAGCTCCCCAATTAACAAATGCCTCATCAAATCCACCTACAGTATCAAACGTATCTCGACTAAATACATTAATACCACCTGTATATTTACTAATATGTAAATCTTGGAGAGGTTTGCTTTGAGTAAAAGAACCCTTCCGGAGTAACTGTCTAGTATGAGATTCACGTAGGAAATTAATTGAATTATATGGGATGTAAACTGAACATTCATTAATTGGTAATAATTTTTCAACCGTTACATCTCGCAGAATGCAGTCATTATCAATCATTGCGATATACTCAGAATCTGATACATTCCATACAGCTTCATTAATTAAAGCCGCCTTTCTAAAAGAGTTATCATCAGCAGCGAAAATCACATGATTAATATTCCCATACTTCATTGATAGTTCCTCTAACACCACCCCTGTAATACTAGAGTCTATCTGCTCAATAACTATAATTGGAACATCTGGTAATTCTTTAGCATAATATTCTACGGTATATAAGAGATTACGTTCACGATATGAACTTTGATTATAATGAGGAATGACAATTGATAATTTCATAATTTATATACTCAGTAGTTTATGTAAAACAAAAAGGGAGACCGAAGTCTCCCTAAATTATAGAATTATTTATTGTACTATGCAACTACATATGGCTGCATCATATTTACAATCGCTTCACGCTCGCGTGTACTGTATAGAGACTTGTCTATTTGATTAAACATATCCTCAGTGAGTTTAAATCCACTATCCAATATATATTTAAGCTTTTCCAATGCCTGCCAGCTACTACGCTCTTTAACCGCAACTGTATATAATGTTTCCCAATTAATAATTACTACTACTCTCATAATCATCCCAAGCAGATTCATTTTCATCTTCTTCAATATCACCTCGAGAAAATAGCGAACTGTCATCAGTAACTTTACTTACTTTACCTGTATCCTTTCCATCTTTATAATTATGACCATATTCGCTCCACTAAGCTTCAGCCTTTCTCTTAGCAGCTCTATGAGCAACGCCATGCTCAGTATCAGTATCATCAGGGTCGTATTCCACTCCAATAGGACCTATAATAGGTCCTTCATGTAAAATACTATATGCACTCGAAATAGCCTCAATCAATGATTTATTGGATTCACTTTCAATACTGCGTAAAAAATTCTTAAATTTGTCCATAATAATTATCCCTTATCGCTGTAAACTAGTTTATAACTAACCTTATTTCCCTAATATTTGAAGTAAATTTTGGTCACCATTGGCAGCTAACTCTTTAGCCTTCGCTACTAACTCAGGTGGTACTGGTGTATTTCCTTTGAGAATCATCTGAAGTGACTTAAGGTCTTTAATATCCCTATCATTACCTTCACCATCACCACCCTCTAAATAACTAGTAACTATACTCATCAGACGCTCCGCATCCCATATATAACCACTCTGTATAAAGGTATTAAGCTCTTCGAACTGTCCTTGATGTGCAGGAATTGTTAATTCCCATAGAATATCTCTATTTGGTTCATACCCATTAGCATACAAAACCTTTAATATATCAGGTCTATTTTGGTCAAATCCTAAAGTTTCTAACTCATATATCACTTTGGCCATAATTGAATTATCATCAGATGTAGCAGCATACTCTTGTACAAGCTTAGCTAAATTCTCAGTATCACTTCCTAGTTTCATTACAAGTGGTATACGTTTATCTTGGTGTTTAAGATAATTATCTCCACCTAACAATAGTTTATCCCATTTATTTTTATACTTATCATAACTACTAACCCCAACATTACTGATAGCATCATAACCTTTCTTAACAGTATTAATCAATGAGCTATTCTCAGGGGTCTTCATTTTACCTAGAAAATTCTTAAATTTGTTCATAACAAACCCTTTATATTTTAATAATAAGAGTTTATAACAATAAAAAAAACAGGGAACATAGGTTCCCTGTGAAGTTATGTGATATTCTTAAGCCTATTTAGAATATCATTACATCTATGCACGTTTTTCTCATCACCATCCGTCGAAAATTGATGTCGGACTTCTTGTATCTCTTTTTGAATGACTCGAAATTGCTGTTTATGGTCTTTCAGAGTTTTTTCCATATCTCTAAGTAATGGTTCTAAGTCCTTACGTTTCCCATAACGACCCATTTTATTAAGTCTTTCTGAAACACTAGACTCATTCCCCTGATGTTGAACACGAACATTATACCAATCTACGCGCATATGAACCTCCTATGGTTTCATCAAACACAAAAAAAAACTCAAATATATTCTATGATAAGTCCCATATTTTCATACTCGACTATCTTATATTGAATCTCTTCTTCCTTAGCCCACCAAAATTCTACTCCATGTACCATACGCCCATCATCAAGTTGGAATTTAGGTAACGAAATAATTATATCAGTAAAACCAAATTCATGTGAGTCTATATCAAATTCACCTAAGTATGTGCCATACCCAAGAAAATACACAGTGGTATCACTAATAGATTGTATTATACCAACTCGTTCCATGAAAAGTACTCGCTATATATTAAACATAAGCGAAAAAACACCACCATTACATAGAAATTATTATAAGGGTATTATTCAACTATCAGTTGAGGTACAGATATTATTCTCTATTAAAATTTCATCAAACAATTCAGATATTGATTCAGATACATTTTCAGGTACTATAATTGAGTCATGTACTGTACTAAAGTGGATTCCATACTCAGATTCAACACGTGGACACAATTTATTATACACAAGGTCAGCCTCTTTACGCTGTAATGTATGGGCCAATGTTTTATAATCACCCATTTTAAAATACTTAAGTAACTTATTAATCACAGGGAAGTGATAATCCCAAAATTGATTCATTTTTAACATAACATCGGATTTATGTGTATTTACATCCCCAAATACATAAGAAAGCCACATATGCTTCATCTCATTTCGAGTTACATCATCACCATGCATATAACCCCAATGATATTGGAAGTTTTCATAGATACCATTACCTAAACGACCTTCGAAATCAGCAACTTCTCGTC
>Ga0233413_10000281_pt1 | contig 25652 bp, 17 predicted proteins | sample Na_anoxic_6_MG_FD_189019 | JGI IMG/M metagenome (GOLD analysis project Ga0233413, IMG submission 189019) | Seawater microbial communities from Saanich Inlet, British Columbia, Canada - Na_anoxic_6_MG | ecosystem: Environmental > Aquatic > Marine > Inlet | place: Canada: British Columbia...
ATGAACCCTCACCTTATCTCCCTGAAGTAAAAATTTTTGGATATTCTTTATCTTCACCCCGACATCGTGTTCTGCAATAAGGGGTCTGAGCTTGATCTCTTTAAGGTGGCTTGTCCGTGTCCTGGTCTTGCCTTTTTTGGTCTTCTCGTACCTGATTTTACCATAATCCATAATGCGGCATACAGGATGCTCTGCATTAGGGGATACCTCAACCAGATCAAGATTCTTTTCTTTTGCTGCGAGCAAGGCCTCAGCAATAGGGACAATTCCTATCTGCGTTCCATCCACAGAGATTAATCGTACTGTTGTTGCCCTGATTTGCGCATTAACGCTTACGGCCGGTTTTTTGCTTATTGTTAGCTCCTGTAAAGAAGTGCCTAAAATTATAAGCGCCTAAAATTTAGTTTGTTGAGTTATTGAGGGGTCAAATGCACACTTTCTTGACCTGCAACATAAAACATCAATCCCTGAATTCGAAATTCACAATCAATAACTTTGGCGGCTTCGTAAAAAGTCGGTTTCAGTGAACTTTTTATGAGTTTATCAACTTTAGGTGCTTTAGTTCATTTTAGGCACTTTTTAACTTTACTTCATCCTTTATTCTGTCTATTAATTCCTTTGGCAACATAGGGGGCAAGTTATGCCCATCCCTTAAACGGACGGTAACATTACCTGTTTCCGTTTCTTTGTCCCCGATTATCACCATGTAGGGGATCTTATTTGTCTGGGCGTCTCTCACCTTAAAGCTCAGTTTTTCGTTCCTGAAGTCTGGCTCTACCCTCAATCCTGCACCAGATAGGATTTTTAGTAAATCCTCACCATAAGGGATATTTCGATCAGTTATTGTAAGGATAATCGCCTGCACCGGCGCAAGCCAGACAGGGAAGGCTCCTCCATAATGCTCGATGAGGATTCCAAAGAAGCGCTCCAGAGAACCAAGGAGAGCGCGATGCACCATGTAAGGCCTGTGTTTCTGTCCATCTTTTCCGATGAATGTCATGTCGAAGCGCTCAGGCAGGGTAAAGTCGAACTGAACGGTGGTACACTGCCAGGCACGACCCAAAGCGTCCTTGATTTTTATGTCAATCTTTGGCCCATAGAAGACCGCTTCGCCCTCCTCACGTTTGTAAGATAGCTGCCTGCGTTCAAGGGCGTTGACCAGAGATCCCTCGGCCATCTCCCACATATCATCATTACCGATGTACTTCTGTCTATGTTCCAGGTCACGAACCGATAGCATTACCTCATATTCATGGAAGCCAAAGGAGCGCAGCAGATGGAGTGTAAGGTCCAGGCAACTCAGGATCTCGTCCTCTATCTGGTCGGGACGACAGAAAATGTGGGCGTCGTCCTGGGTAAAACCTCGTACTCGCAGCAGGCCGTGTAAGACGCCGGACCGTTCATAACGGTAGACCGTGCCCATTTCGGCCCAGCGAAGGGGCAATTCACGGTAGCTTCTGATCCGGCTGCGGTATATCATGATGTGAAAAGGGCAATTCATCGGCTTAATGTAAAATTCCTGACCGTCGATGTCCATGGGCGAGTACATATTTTCCTGGTAATAGTCCAGATGCCCACTGGTCTGCCATAGCTTTGCCCGGCCGATGTGAGGTGAGTAAACTATATCGTAGCCGGCTTTGTAATGCTCCTGGCGCCAGAAATCCTCGATGATAGTGCGTATCGTTCCTCCCTTTGGGTGCCATAGAATCAGGCCTGGCCCTATGTCCTCCTGGATGCTGAACAAATCCAGTTCCCGGCCCAACTTGCGGTGGTCCCTTTTTTTTGCCTCCTCAAGGTTTTCGAGGTGCGCGTCAAGGGATTCCTGATCAGCAAATCCAATGCCATAAATCCTGCTCAACATGGCTTTAGTTTCATCTCCCCTCCAGTATGCACCAGCAACATTGGTTAGATGAAAGGCCTTTATTTTTCCTGTTGAGGGCAGATGAGGGCCTCTGCACAGATCCGTAAAGTTTCCCTGCTTGTATATGCTCACCACTTCTTCTGAAAGATCCTCAATCAGTTCGACCTTATACGTCTCGCCCTGGGATTTAAAAACCTCAATTGCCTCATTGCTGGGTACCTCACTTCTGATGAAGGGAAGATCCTTGTCTATTATTTCAGTCATTTTCGACTCGATCTTCGGGAGATCATTGGCATCGAATGGCCTCTCATAGTCAAAGTCGTAATAGAAGCCATCTTTGATGGCCGGACCTATACTTACCTTTACTCCGGGAAAGAGATCCTTCACTGCCTCAGCCATAACATGAGCAGCGCTATGCCTCAGTATTTGCAAACCCTCTTGGGAGTCTATATAGATAGGCTCAAGTTCTGCTGATGAGTCAATCTCTGTTGAAATGTCTTTAATTTCAGTATTTATCTTCACTGCAGCTAATTTTTCGGTGTTATCTATACCCAAGGCCTGTAATGCATTAAGGCCGTTGAGGCCTTGAGAGGAGACATCAACGGAAGCGGAGTCTCTTAGATGTATTGTTACATTCTTTTCCATGGATTTCCATCTGGGTTGAAAATGAGGCACCTAAGATAATAAATTACTTAGATGCCTCATTAGGTCTAAGCATAATAATTATTTTCATGGTCATCTATATCATCTTTATCCATTCTGTTGCAAGCCTTTATTTTTTCGTATGGATAAAGGATAGTGATTTTATTTTTGAATGTCATCTAATCATTCCTTAAGCATTTTTCAATACATTTAATCAAGATATATTCTTCAAGTTGATATATATATAGAACAATTGCCAAATGGAAAGAAATTTGAATTGAAAAATTGAAATTATTTTATCTGATTTTTTAATAAAAGACAGGGTAGCATTTTTTTACATCTATTCATTCGTTATCGAGGAAATCATAGTCGAAGCAAAAAATGGATAGCAAAAACGTCATCCTCACAAATCCCTTTTATAACTTCCAAGATATTCAATCCAAAAGTTTTAGAGAGTGCTTTAAAGGAAGAAAGGAGTGTGAGCTCGTTCGAATCGGTCTTAGTGTATCATAGCCGAATTTTATTGCCATAGGGCTAAAGGGAAAAAAGGAAAACAACATAAGATTAAGCTAATTATATATCTCTAAATTTAATGCCAGTTCATGTATAAAATCATCTATTAACTGATCTAGAAGTCTTCATAACTCAAGATCTTAGCATTTATGTCAAGTTTTTATGATACTGGATACTTGATAGATACACTCAAGCACCTATAATATTGCGCTGACTCCGGTGCAGACAGGAGTGAGTCCCCTGCACACCGCGGACAGTCGTAAGGCCTCAGTAGGTCCTTATTTGAGTGATCTAGTGGCCTGCCTTTAACCAACCCTGAAAGATTTTCTAAGGGACGTCGGTGTTTCACAGACATCGATTTTTCAATTGACAAACAAGATCTTTTATGCCTATTTATAATCAAAAGTGAATTTTATCAATTGGGTTATGGGAGAGATTCCGCAGGCGATATTTTCTCGCTTGGCAGGGCGCCGAAGGTGAAACCCCGATAAGTTGGGGGAAACTCTCAGGCAAAAGGACCGTAATCCATTTATCCTCTGGAGAGAGCCTTTAGAAAGGCCACCGAAGGGGAAATCCCGGAAGCTCTCGGGCTTAGGGGTAATCTCTCAGGTAAAAGGACAGGGGAGTTTCGGAATCATTCCGAAGCTCCCCTGTTTTTTATTGGGAGGTTTTATCACGGTTTTTGAATTGTGCCGCCTGCCTATCGAAGAGATCGAGTGGAGGTGCAAGACCTTTATCGAGGGAGGGGGATTCTAAGTATTGGCCGTGAGGAGATCATTCCAAAAACATGGTGAGGTAATCCTTTCATTACCTCTATTGAGGCAGAAATTTCCAGGCCAGTTAAAAGTATGCGCATTATCCCCATAAAGGATGTAATTGAACTCAGGGTTAAAGTTGAGAGGAGTGGATGAGGCATTTAAACGGTCGTTCGCGATTCCAGTTGGATACGTCGACTGTTAGAATTCGATTTTATTGAAAGGAGGGCTTACATTGATTGAAAAAGAATGGAGGACATACAATCCCTCCGGGAGCAAGCGTGTGGTCGTAACCAAAGAGTTACCCGGAGACCGCTGGTTGGAGATTCTGACCCAGGCGGACTGCAAGGTGGAGATCTGTACATCGACAGATATTTTGAGTACCGAGGAGATCAAAGCGGCGATCGGGAACCTATGTGACGGGGCTATCGGGCAGTTGACAGAGGAGTGGGGGGAGGGACTCTTCGTCGCCCTCAAGGCTGCGGGCGGTAAGTCCTACAGCAACTACGCCGTTGGCTACAACAACGTAGATGTCGATGCGGCTACAAAGCAGGGGATTCCGGTGGGCAACACCCCGGGTGTTTTGACTGAAACCACAGCGGAGATGGCTGTCGCGCTGACATTTGCAGCAGCACGCCGGGTGGTTGAGGCCGACAGGTTTATGCGTGGCGGCCACTTCAAGGGCTGGTTGCCGACCCTTTTCTTAGGAGAGCTCTTCTGGCACAAGACGGTGGGAGTGATCGGTGCAGGTCGTATCGGTGCAGCCTACGCCCGCATGATGGTCGAAGGGAATAAGATGAACCTTATCTACTACGATCTCTACCAGAATAAGGCCTTGGAGGAATATATAGGTGCCTATGGAGAGTTCCTGAAAATGCAGGGTGAAAAACCAGTCTCCTGCACCCGGGCAGAGAGTGTGGAGGAGGTACTCAGGGATGCGGATCTGGTCAGTCTGCATCCTGTACTCGATGAGACTACACACCACCTCATCAATAAAGTGCGCCTGGCACTGATGAAGGAGAATGCAATTCTGGTTAATACGAGTCGTGGCCCGGTGATAGACGAGATAGCCCTTATTGTTCACTGCCAGGAGCATCCCAACTTCCGGGTTGGACTCGATGTGTTTGAGGACGAGCCCGAGATGAGGCCTGGGTTGAGCGAACTGGACAACGTGGTTATCATGCCCCATATCGCCTCGGCAACCGTCTGGACGCGGGGAGGCATGGCCACCCTTGCTGCCAGTAACGTGGCGGGAATCCTGATGGGATATTCAGCCTGGCAGGATCAGGATATTTCGCCGTTTCTAGGGGGCGACCGCCCCAAGGCAGCACCGAGTATCGTGAACGCCAAAGAGTTAGGTATCCCACTATTTAGCAGGTAGGTACACATCTATTAACACGTCAAATCAGAAAGGAGAAAGAACAATGAGAATCGCAGAAAGAATAGCCCGTTTGGGAACGGAAACGGCCTTTGCTGTATCCGCTGAGGCGGCTGCCTTTGCCGCCGAAGGAAACAAGGTGTATCCATTTCACCTTGGTGACATGAACATCATCACGCCTGCCAACATCATCGAGGCAGCCATAAAGGCGATGAAGGACGGCAAGACCGGCTACTGTCCAAACGCTGGCATCTCACAGTTGCGCGAAACACTGGCCGCCGATGTGAGTGCCTCCCGTGGTGTCAGCTACAGCATGGAGAACGTCGCTATTCAACCGGGGGGCAAGCCGACCATCCAAAAATTCCTTCTAGCATTGATGAATCCTGGCGACGAGGTGATTTATCCTAATCCGGGCTATCCGATTTACGAGTCGCAGATTGAGTTCCAAGGCGGGAAGGCCTTGCCATATGGATACGTTGAGGGGGAAGAAAACTTCAAGCTGGATATGCACGCCATCGATAGACAGATCACACCGCGCACAAAGCTAATGGTGCTCAACGATTTGCAGAACCCCACCGGGGCAGAGTGTTCAATGGCAGAGCTTGAGAAGCTTGCCGAGTTGGCCCTCAAACACGACCTCTACGTCCTGTGTGACGAGGCCTACTTCGATATTCGCTATGAGGGAAAGAGCTCCTCGTTGGCATCCCTTCCGGGTATGGCAGAGCGGTGCGTGATTCTCTACACCTTCTCTAAGAAGTTCGCGATGACGGGATGGCGTCTTGGCGCGGCGATTGGGCCAAAGGAGATCATTGACGTTATCACCAAGCTCAACGTTAATGACGAGTCCTGCTCGAACCACTTCATCCAGTATGCTGCAATCGAGGGGCTCACCGGAGACCAGACCCAAGTGAAGCAGATTCTGGCAACCCTTAAGGAGCGGCGCGACACGGCGGTAGACATTCTCAACTCCATCAAAGGCGTCCGCTGTTTCCGGCCGAATGCGACGTTCTACCTGTTCCCAAACGTCACCGAGGCAATGAAGAAAAAAGATCTGACCAACTATGATGCCTTCCGAAAAACTCTGCTGCACGAAACCGGTGTGTCGGTGTGCACGCGTCTTCACTTCGGCCGAGCCCTGGAAGGTGAGGAAAATTTTTACATCCGCCTGGCCTACTCGGGGATCAACACGTCTGATATCAAGGAAGGCCTCAGTAAGTTCAAAACTTTCATCGAAGACTAAACGACCCACTGCTAACCCACAGACAGGTGGTCTAAGTGTCTATTGATAGTGGGCCAAAACAGAAAATAGGCCTGATTGCTTTACAAATTACATAACTAGTGTCTGAACGAAAACCCATGGTTGCGAGCCGTCATTGCGAGGAGTGAGGAACTAACGACAAAGCAATCCCTTGATTTTTAACGAGATTGCTTCGGTCGTACCTCCCCGCCTGCCAACGCCTAACTTACATGGTAGTTGTAACGACGGCACAAATGGCAAGTGGCGGGCAGGCCTCGCAATGACAGAAAAGATATAATTTATGTGTTTTCGTTCAGACACTAACTATCAAAGAAGGTATTGCAAATTGTGGATTTAAGTGTAATAAAGCCCTAAATTGAGATACTTATTAAAATGTATAATGAAATGAGTAGTTCCAAAACTGTAAGCTTCAACGACATCCTGAAAGTGTAATAATCTGATATGTATCTAGAAAAATTGTGATGGTTTCATAAAAATTTTAGGGGGCAGTAATGAAAAAAACAATCCTTCATGATTGGCATAAGAAACACGGCGGAGATATGGTGGAATTCGGCGGATGGGAGATGCCAATAAGATACGAAACAGGAATAATCCAAGAGCACTTAACAACAAGAAAACATGGTGGTTTATTTGACGTCTCCCACATGGGTAGATTCTTAATAAATGGAGAGCAGGCTACAGATTTTTTACAGCATGTTCTCACAAATAATGCAGCTGCTCTTGAAGCGGGTCAATCTCAATATACCGTAATATCTAATGAAAATGGCGGAGCAATAGATGATTCGTATCTCTATAAGATAAATCAGAAAGATTTTATATTAGTAGTGAACGCATCTAATAGAGAGAAAGACTGGAGGTGGTTTCAAAAACAGATAAAAAAGTTCCCAAAAACATACTTGGAAGATAAATCAGAAGAGATTTCCATGTTAGCATTACAGGGACCAAAGGCAAAAAGGGTATTAGAGGAGATATTTCAAGACATAACAGAGCTCCCAGACGTTGGAAGGAATAATTTGAGTGTAACAGAATTCGAAAGCGAACAGGTAATAATCTCAAGAACTGGTTATACAGGAGAGCCGTTATCTTTTGAGCTATTTGTTCCAAGAGAAAAGACTGAGACTTTATGGGAAAAGGCCCTTAGTGTTGGAAAAAAGTATAACATAATCCCTGCAGGTTTAGGGGCAAGAGACAGCTTACGACTCGAGGCAGATCTCCCTTTATATGGCCACGAATTTGGAGAAGATAAAGAAGGCAAAGAAATCCCCATCCTTGCAATCCCTCTTGCAAAATATGCAGTCAGCTTTTCAAGGCTTAAGGGACAATTTATTGGCAAGCAGGCGTTGAAGAGACAGTTTAGAGAGTTCAAGCAGTTAGAGAACAAAAAACAATGTGCAAAACGGTATTTGCCAAAAAGAATAATGGCAATAGCGATTTCTACCATAGGTGCAGCAAGACAGGGCGACGGGGTTTACATAAATGATAGGCTGATAGGCGAAGTCAGAAGTGGATCTATGGTTTCATACTGGAAGTTTGATAAAGAAGGTGTGACTTCACACATCACTGAAGAAAAAGGAAAAAGGTCTATTTGCCTCGCTTATATTGATTCTGAAACAGAAGAAAATCAAGAAGTCCAGGTACATGCAAAGGGGAGAACCCTGGAGGGAGTAGTTGTTGAAAGGCACCTTAGCAGCGAAGCGCCTCCTTACTCGAGGACTATATTAGTCAAGAAAAGAGAAAAGCATGCAGAAGAAGGCAAAGGGCTGCCTTTCCTGATGGAAAAGCTGATAGAAGAGGCTGTAGAAAACCATGCATGGCGGCAGAAAAAAACCATCAACCTGATCCCTTCAGAACAGACCCCTTCAAAACTTGTTAGATTTCTTACACATATGGACCCTTCAGGAAGGTATGCGGAACATAAAATAATTGAAGCATTAGGAGAATCAGAAATACCTTTCTACCAAGGAACTGAATTCATAATAGAAAAAGAAGGCCTGTTAATCGAGGAGATGGCAAAATTCTTAGGCTGCTCACGAGTAGAACCAAGAGTTATTAGTGGACAGCAAGCAAACAAGACGGTTTTCAGCGCCTTAGTAGACTACAAGAACAGGCTCGATAAGAAAACAGAGTTACAAAGGCTCAGAAAGGTTATGAACCACCATTTAGGAAAAGGTGGACACCTCAGCGCACAACCTCTGGGCGCATTAAGGCATTATGTAATGAGAGACCCTGTAACAGAAAAACCTGCTGTTATTAACTTCCCAATACAAAAAGATAACCCTTATAAAATAGATCTGGAAGAAACAGGACAATTGATAGATGAACATAAACCAGAATTAATAATCTTGGGCAAGAGCATGGTTTTGCACCCGGAACCAGTAGCTGAAATAAGAAAGAAAATAGATACCATGGAAGATAAACCAGTTTTGATGTACGACATGGCCCATGTGCTGGGTCTGGTCGGGCCGTATTTCCAGGAACCCTTTAAAGAAGGTGCAGATATAGTCACAGGATCAACTCATAAAACATTCTTTGGGCCACAAAGAGGGATTGTGGCAGGCAATATGGAGGAAGAAACAAAGGAGTATGAACTGTGGGAGACAATACAAAAGGAAGCTTTCCCGGGAAGCACAAGTAATCATCATTTAGCAACATTGTTAGGGCTGCTCATGGCCACTTATGAAATGAATCTGTATGGTAGAGAATATCAAAAGCAGGTAATCTCAAACGCAAAGGCATTTGCAAAGGCGCTGAGAGATAATGGATTTACTGTAGAAGGGGACCCTGATGTTAGTTATACGGAAACACATCAGGTAATTTTGAATGTAGGGTATGCAAAAGGTGCTGACATAGCTGAAAGATTAGAGAGAAACAACATTATAGTAAACTACCAGGCAACACCGTATGATGAAGGGTTTAGCTCCAGCAGTGGATTAAGAACGGGTGTTCAAGAAATGACAAGGTTTGGCATGAAAGAAAAAGACTTTGAAAATCTGGCAGAATATATGAAAGAAATAATTCAGGATAACAAAGACATAGGTGAACAGATTTCTCAGTTTAGAAGTAATTTTACAGAGATGGCGTACTGCCTGCCAGAGGAAAAGTCAGAGCCTTTGATTAAAAAGCTTTTGAGAAACACAGTTTAGGAGCATGTCGCGTAACTTCTCAATAGTTCGGGTACATTTGACGGCAAAGTAATTTTTGCCAGATATTGTGAATCGTAGGGGTTCGATTTATCGAACCCTTTCATATCGGGCTTGATAAATCAAGCCCCTACAAAAGCCCAACTTATTGAGAAGTCACCATGTCGCCTGACGTTATATGATGTTAAAGTTAACCAGGATCTCACTATTAGAAAATTAAGAGGTGAAGGAGTTTAAAGATGGCTAAAGAATATTTGGTACCGGATGATAGGGTTTACACAGAGACAGATGAATGGGTTAAGGAGGCTGGGGAAAACAGATTCCAGATAGGTATTACTGACTATGCCCAGGATAACTTAAAAGATATCTATGCCGTCGAGTTGCCCAAAATAGGAGAAAATTTAGAGCAATTCCAGGCCTGGGGCCAAATAGAATCCGAAAAAGGTGCTTCTGAATTGATTTCACCAATTAGCGGGAAAGTCGTAGCAGTAAACGAAGATGGTTTAGGAGATGTTTTTGACACTGGAGAGACAGCAAAAACCAATGTTTACGGAGGAGATCTTTTTAATATCAACAAAAAACCATATGAAACATGGCTTATCGAGATTGAAACAGATGATGAAGACCAATTGAAAAGTCTCATCAATCCAGAAGACTATAAAGGAAAAATCAACATGGGGCAGCATGAAGTGTAATATTCTCAATATAGAAGGAGAACTCAATTATTCCACCGGGCTGATGTTACAAAAATCAGCGCTGTACAATATAAAAAATAATGATGCATATGATACCCTTATTTTATTAAGACATACACCAACAATTACCTTAGGTTATTTTGCAAAAAATCAAAACATCTTAGCGCCCAACAATTTAATAATGAAACGAGGAATACAGGTACACAGAACAGACAGGGGAGGCGATGTAACATATCATGGGCCTGGCCAGTTAATCTGCTACCCGATAATAGACACCCAGAGAAAACAATTACAAGAATACAAACCCAAACTATGCCAGAGCCTCATAGACCTTTTACAAAAATATAATATTAAGGCAGAAGAGAGACATAAAAAGTTATCTGGACTATGGGTTGGAGATAAAAAGATTGCAGCAATTGGCTATGCCCTTAAAAAAATACAAGCCCTGGAAAGAACAAAAACAATAACCATGCATGGATTTGCCCTTAATGTGTTAGATGAGATGGAAAACTTCCGTTACATTAACCCTTGCGGAATGCCAGAAATAAAACTTACAAATATGGAACAGATTTTAGGAACACAGATAGACTTCAAAGAATTAAAAGATAACTATGTGAAAGCCTTTGTCAAAGTGTTCAATTATGAGATTAATGAATAAACCTGAATGGTTCCGAAAGGTAATTCGGCTAAATGACTTGATTGAGATGAGAGGCCTCATCAGGGAAAATAGGCTTAACACTGTCTGTGAGGAAGCGACTTGCCCTAATAGAGGAGAGTGTTACAAAAATAAAACGCTCACGGTGATGATCTTGGGGAGAACCTGCACCAGAAATTGTAGGTTTTGCAATGTTGAAACAAAACAGCCTGAGGGTGTTGATAGTGATGAACCTGATAGGGTGGCGCGGGCCCTCTCCCTGCTTCATCTTGATTATGTAGTGATAACCTCTGTAACACGAGACGACTTAGAAGATGGAGGAGCAGAGCATTTCGTTAAAACAATAAAAAAATTCAAGGAAAAAAATCCTAATACTGTGCTTGAAGTTTTAGTGCCAGATTTTGTTCATTCAATACACAAGGTAGTTAAGGCATCACCTGAGGTTATAAGTCATAATGTAGAAACAATCCCACGGTTATATGCATCGGTCAGACCTCAGGCTAATTATGAAAAATCTCTATCCCTTTTGGCTTTAGTGAAGCAAATAAATTCCGGGATTTATACAAAATCCGGAATAATGGTAGGCCTGGGAGAAACATTTGAAGAAGTTTTAAGTGTGATGAGGGATTTACGAGATGTGCATTGTGATGTGTTCACAATAGGTCAATATGCGAGGCCATCAAAGAAACACATAGAGGTTTCTGAGTGGATACATCCACGCATCTTTGAGGCATATAGAAATCGAGCAGAAGAAATGGGATTCTTGCATGTAGAATCCGGACCTTATGTCAGAAGCTCATTTCACGCTTCTGAAATTTTGAAGAAGATACACTACAAGAAAATATGAAAGAAAAAAATATTATTATTATAGGCATGGGTACTGCGTCATCAGGGGCATCCGCTGCAGTGAACCATACAAACCCAAGAGCAGAGGTAAGCATTATCGAAAAAAGAGGATACGAAATGTATTCACCATGTGGAATGCCCTTTGCATTTGAGGGAAGGCTGGATTTTGGATCACTTAAACATGATTTTCCGGCAAGAGGACCAAGAACTAAGTTATATTTGAACACAGAAGAGGTAAAAATAGATCCAGACAGAAAAGAGGTAGTAATAAAAAACCAGGAAGGTCAAAATGCCTTTCAGTATGACTCTCTTATCATTACTACAGGAGCACGAGCGATAATTCCCCCAATAGAGAATATTGAAAGGTTTTTAGGGAGCTACGCTCATACCCTGTATACTTTAGAAGAGGTTTCCTGTTTATATAACATAGTCAGCCAGGACACCAAGGTATCAATAATTGGGGCCGGCGCTATTGGGGTAGAGTTCGCAATGGCAATGAAAAAGCAGGGCTTAGAGGTTATACTTGTAGAAATGATGGGCCAGGTATTTCCAAATGCGTTAGATAAGGATATGGCAAGACTCGTTCAGGAATACTTAGAAAGAAACGGAATTACCGTGCTGACAGATTCCAGGGTGAAAGAGGTAATAGGCAAAGATAAGGTAGAAGGCATAATCATAGATGAAAAGGAACATAAAACAGATCTTATCATTTTGGCCTGTGGTATTATTCCTAACATAGAATGGATAACAGGTTTCGGTATTTTTTACAATAAAAACGGCATTATCACAAATAATAGAATGATGACAAATATAAAGGGCGTTTATGCAGCAGGCGACTGCGTTGAAACCTATAACGCTATGACAAAAAAGAGATGCGGATCAGCGCTCGCAGTGCCAGCACTAAAACAAGGAAGAGTTGCAGGGATAAATGCAGCAGGAGGAAGGGCAACCTATAGCGGAACACTGAACACCTTTATCTCAATATTTGGCGAGTACGCTGTAGGTTCTACGGGAATCACATCAGAACAAGCAAAGGAAGAAGGCCATGAACTCGTAATCCAAAAAATAAAAGGTCAAAATAAAGCAAATTGGTACCCCGGACATAAGGAGTTGATCGTAAAACTCATTGCAGATAAAAAAGGGAAACTCTTGGGTGGCCAGGTATTCGGGGAGAAAATCGCCGTAAAGAATAGAATAGACATCATTTCTTCCTATTTATCTACAAAAAGTCACCTAAGAGATATGATAAAGGGAGAACTGGCCTACTGCCCTGATGTCGCAAATATACCAGATCCTTTGACAACAGCGGTAGATTTTATGTTGAGGAGGGTGAAATAATAACATAAAATCAACTATTCAGCCGCAGATAGGTTTAAATATAAAGAAAAAAATCAGCCTTCCAGCCCGTAGGGCTTACAGGCCGGAGGGGATAATCAGCGTAAACCTGCCCGCCATCCGGCAGGCGGGTCTGTGGCGAGGTAATTACAGATGAAAGACAATATTTCATACATTTCAACAACAAAAAAAGATCTCTCAGAAATGCTCTCAGAAATTGGTGTTAACAAAATCGATGATCTTTTCGAAACAATACCTCAAAAACTAAGGTTAAACAGGGAATTACTGTTACCATCCCCCTTGAAGAAAATTGATCTCCCTCTTTCAGAAATCGAGTTGAGTGGATACATGCAGGAGATAAGCGCCGGAAATAACAGTAACTGCAAATATTTCCTGGGCGCAGGGTGTTATAATCATTATATCCCAAGCATTGTAGATCTATTTTTAAAACTGCCAAAATTTTATACACCCTACACGCCTTACAAACCAGAAACAAATCAAGGAACATTGCAGGTTATGTATGAATATCAAACAATGATGTGCAGACTCACCGGCCTGGAGGTTTCAAACGCCTCCCTTTATGATGGAGCAACAGCAATGGTAGAGGCCGCAAAAATGGCTGCAAGGCTCACAGGAAGAAATGAGATAATCATTTCAAAGAGCATCCATCCAGAATACAGGCAGGTTTTCAACACCTACTTCAAATATGGAGATTGGAAGGTAAGAGAGGTTGGTATTAGCAATGGAAAGACAAACCTAAAGGATTTGGAACAAAACATAAGTGAACAGACCGCAGCAGTTATAATACAGAGCCCTAACTTTTTTGGAATAATAGAAGACTTGAATCAGATTGCACAAATGGCACACAAACACGCATCCCTCTATATAAGCCTTGTGGTAGAAGCCCTATCGCTGGCATTGATAAAACCCTCTGATTTCGGTGCAGACATAGTTGCCGGAGAGGCACAAAGCTTTGGCAACCACATGAGTTTTGGCGGGCCACATTTAGGATTCATTAACTGCTATAGCAAGCACAAATCAAAACTTCCCGGAAGAATAGTCACAAAAACAGAAGATGCTGATGGGAAAACTGCTTACATGCTCTGGGGTGCAGCGAGAGAGCAACATATCAGCAGAAACCGGGCAACATCAAACATTTGCTCAAACCATGCCTTAAACGCATTGGCAGTGTCTATTTATCTGTCATGGTATGGGAATAATGGGTTAGAGGAACTTGCAGATATGCATAATATGCAAATGGCACATTACGCTTATGAAAAGATACTTAAAATACATGGGTATGCTACAACATTCTCCGAAAACACCTTCTTCAATGAGTTTGTGGTCAATTGCCCTCATGATGTAGGCGCATTAAATAAAAAATTATTAGAACACTCCATAGTAGGCGGTTTGGACCTGGGACGATTTTATTCGGAATATAAAAATAAGATCCTCTTTTGCGTAACAGAGCAAACAAACCAGGATGATATTGATGAGCTTGCAGATATGCTTACATACCTCAACAAGAAGGGGCTGAAATAATGGAAGGGGAAAATGTAAAATTAATCTTTAACGAAAGTCAGGATGGAAGGACTGCATACTCCCTGCCAAAAACCACTATAAAGAAAAGGGGGCTGCTGGGTGATTACAAGAGGGAAAAGCCGGGCCTTCCGCAGGTGAGTGAAAGACAAATAGCCGGCCATTATCAAAACCTTGCAGATTTAAATTTCTGCCCTTACTCGGAAATGGACCCTTTAGGTTCGTGCACTATGAAGTACAACCCGCCTCTAATGGAAGCAGTCGCATCTTTGCCAGGATTTCTGGATATACATCCTTACCAGGATGAGTCAACTATACAGGGCGCCTTAGAGGCTATGTATTTCTTGGATTTATATCTACGTGAGATTGCAGGAATGGCTAAGTTTACCCTACAACCTTCAGCAGGCGCCCATGGAGAAAGCACAGGTATTATGATAGGAGGGGCATATTTTAAACACAAAAAAGAAAAGAGGACAAAGATATTAGCGCCTGATTCATCACATGGCACAAACCCAGCCAGTATAACAAACCTGGGATTTGAATACGAACAGGTAAACTCTAACGGGCAGGGATGGGTTGACTTAAAGGATTTGGAAAAAAGAATGACTGAAGATGTGGCAATATTCATGCTCACAAACCCAAACACATATGGTTTATTTGACCCTAATATAGACAAAATTGCTGAAATTATCCATAGAAAGGGCGGCCTTTTATATTATGATGGCGCAAACCTTAATGCCATAATGGGAAAGTGCAGGCCCGGCGATCTGGGTTTTGACATTGCGCATATAAACCTTCATAAAACATTTGGAACCCCGCATGGCATGGGCGGGCCTGGAGCAGGGCCGACAGGGGTGGTAGAAAAATTGAAAGATTTCCTGCCAATACCGACTATAGAAAAGCAAGGTGGAAAATATACCCTTAATTATTCACTCGAACACACTATAGGAAAGGTTAAAGCCTTTTACGGTAACAATTCTGTTTTAACAAAGGCATTTGCATACATACTGATGTTAGGCCCTGAAGGCCTGAGAAAAGTCAGTGAAACAGCTGTTGTTCACGCAAACTATATGCAGGAAAAATTAAAGAAGAAGGGTTTCAAATTTCCTTATGGCGACCAACATTGTATGCATGAGTGTGTAATGAAATATGATAATATAGATATTCTTGGGCATTTGCTGTCAGAATATTTTAAAAAGTTACAGGCAACCATTCATTTCCCGGAAGCCAACTGTTACATGATAGAACCTACAGAGACAGAAACAAAAGAGAGTATAGATGAATATATAGAGGCAATGGTGGAAGTGGATAAAGCCATAAAAGATCCTACAGTCATGGAAGAATTAGAGAAAAGAAAAACTTTCACCCCAATAAGTAAGATTAATGCAAAGAAAGGTATGGCGAGGCCTTGTTTAATAGAAAAGGAAGAATGATAAGTTTATAGTATAGGAAATACCATTTTGGACGCAGCCTGCCCTGGCGCGACCTCCTTGGCATATATTGCAACCTCTGTGGTATCTATTGCCTCAAACTATATAGCCTAAACATTGCATGCCAGGTCTGGGCCAGGGATTAACGCAGATTTTTTGGATTAAGAAATAAAAAATTATTATTTACATGTATCTGTGAAGACCTGCCCGCCGTCTGGCAGGCGGGTCTGCATCCTAATTTATACCATATGAAACAATCAATCATCGTCATATAAGATGTAATCTATGAGAAAGTTATGATTGGAGGGCCAACATGTCTATGGAAGCATTAGAAAGGATCTTGAACGAAAGTCTGAATGATTTAAAAACAAAGGGTACGTTTAAAGGCAAAGAAACATTGATCACAGGCATAAAACCTGCTGAACCTGGTAAGGGACCCCGCTACTATATTGAGGGTCAGGGGGATAAAGAGTTTTTGAAGATGAATGGCAATTCCTATCTGGGCTTATCCTTAAACCAGGACGTAATCAAGGCTGAAGAGGAAGGCGCACGAAAATTCGGTGCTGGTCCAGGAGCTGTCCGTTTTATTAGTGGTACGTATCAGCCGCATGTGGAATTAGAAGAAAGGTTAGCAAAGTTCCACAACAGAGAGGCAGCAATGATCTTCAGTTCTGCGTATTCAACCGTTATGGGTATTGTAACCCTGCTCATATCTAATGATACCATCGTTATAAGTGATGAACTAAATCACAACTGTATCATCAATGCAATCAGGCTATCCCGCCCAGCAGGCAAATCAGTATATAAACATCTCAACATGATTGAGCTGGAGGCCACGTTGAAGGAGAATGTTGGCAAGGGCAAAAGAGCTATTGTGCTCACTGACGGCATCTTCAGCATGAGAGGTGACTATGCACCTCTGGACAGCATAGTTGATATCTGCAAAAAATATGATTCAAAATATGAAGAAGGCGTTATCACTGTTGTAGATGATTCGCACGGTGTTGGTTCATTCGGTAAAACAGGAAGAGGAGTTGAAGAATATACGAATACAAAAGCAGATATACTGGTGTCAACATTAGGAAAGGCATTAGGAGTCAATGGAGGGTATGTCGTTGCAAGTTCTATAACCATCAATTATCTGCGTGAAAAAGCGCCATTCTATATCTATTCCAACCCGATCACCGCATCTGAAGCAGCGGCTTCAACGAAAGCCCTGGAAATTCTTGATAGTGAAAAAGGCTTGAAACTTATAAAACATATGCGCAGTCTGACAAAGCAGTTTGAAGACGGATTGCAGCAATTAGGTTTTGAGATACTCTCAAGTGAACATCCAGTTGTTCCCTTAATGATCAGAGACACTCAAAAAACCACAGACCTGGTCAAGTATCTATTCAACAATGGCATCTTAGCAACTGGACTCAATTATCCAGTTGTCCCCAAAGGTGATGAGGAGATACGGTTCCAAATAGCCGCTGACCAAACACAGAATGATATCGATTATGTTCTGGATGTGTTGAAAACATATAAAGAGAATCATTAAAAAGGATTTATTACAGCGATAGATATCGATGAAAAACGAAATGCCTGGAAAAAATGAAAACACTCATTGGATGACGTTATCATTGAAATCATCGATCGATATGAGCAAATAATAAAAATTATCTATTAAGTTTCCCTTCGAGGTCTCGCGGAGTTCAGCTGCCTGCACGGAAAGCCATGAAAATGCAGTCTCAAAATATTCTTTTATTTTCAATAAGTTGAAGAATTTACGATGCGTTTAATTATTGTAGATTTAAGAGGAGGATGAAGATATGAAGCGGATATTAGTAATAGGTGCGGCAGGGCAGATAGGTTCCGAATTGACCATGGCACTGCGCAAACGATATGGGAATGATGATGTTATCGCTGCTGGTCATAAGACCAAACCCAATAACAAACTCCTTGAATCAGGCCCTTTTGTATATCTTGATTGCAGAAAATATGAAGACATTGAAAAATTTGTGAAGAAATATGGAGTAGATACAATCTTTCATTTGGCAGCGATGCTATCTGCCGCTGCAGAGGCCAATCCACAACTCGCCTGGGACGTGAACATAAACGGTTTTTATAATGTACTGGAGGTGGCTCGAGACTACGATTGTGTGCTATTTACTCCCAGTTCTATTGGCGTGTTTGGCCTTACCACGCCGTTGGATAACACGCCTCAGGATACTATTCAACGTCCGAATACCATGTATGGAGTCACCAAGGTTGCTGGCGAACTGCTTTGTGATTATTATTACCATAGATTCGGAGTGGACACGCGTGGCCTTCGTTATCCCGGCCTGATTTCTTATGAGACTTTACCTGGAGGGGGCACCACAGATTATGCGGTTGAAATCTTCTATGCCGCTATCAAAGAGAAGAAATACACCTGTTTCTTAAAAGAGGGAACATATTTAGATATGATGTATATGCCAGATGCAATAAACTCTGCTATTAAATTGATGGAAGCTGACCCAGAAAAGCTTAAGCATAGAAATGCTTTCAATGTCACAGCTATGAGTTTTGCCCCTGAGCATCTTTATGCTGAGATCAAGAAGATCATTCCGGAGTTCACCATGAACTATAAAGTAGATCCTGTGCGCCAGGCCATTGCTGAATCATGGCCAAATTATATGGATGATAGCGTTGCCCATGAAGAATGGGGGTGGAAACCGGAGTACGATCTACCAGCAATGACCAAGGATATGTTGGAAAAGCTTTCTCGAAAACTTTTAGGATGACAAGCCGTCTACATACCTTAAAACTAATGTCAATCCCGCCTTCTCCGTCCCGAGCCGGAACGGGCCGGGACGGAGAAGGCAAAGCGGGCGGGGAGTTTCACTCCTTGGCATACCTCTTCATGCCTTCTTGATAGAGATCATTTCCTTTTGTGTCATTGATTACGGTTACTGGAAAATCCTCTACCTCTAATATTCGGATTGCTTCGGGTCCTAAATCAGGGTAGGCAACAATTTCGGCCTTCTTGATTCTTTTAGCGATAAGGGCGCCTGCCCCCCCAGTGGCGCCAAAATATATGGCCTTGAATTTACTCATAGTTTCAATAACCGTCTGAGAGCGATTTCCTTTACCAATCATCCCTTTTAATCCAAGCTCAATCAATTTCGGAGAATAGGGATCCATCCTATAACTGGTTGTGGGCCCGGCAGAGCCAATAGGTTTTCCGGGTTTTGCTGGGGTAGGCCCTACAAAATAAATTACCTGTCCTTTGATATCAACCGGGAGCTCTTTTCCTTCCTCTATAAGCTCAAACAGCCTTTTATGTGCAGCATCCCTTCCAGTTAACAAAACCCCGTTTAACAATACCTTGTCTCCAATATTTAATTTCTCCACATCTTCATTTGATAATGGAGTTGTCAGCCTTATCTGTTTTGTCATCTTTCCCTCCAATATATTGGATACTTGATACTTGAAACTCGAAACTTGTTATTTCCTATTACTTAGTGTTTGCGTTTATCAAGTTTCCAGTTTCAAATAATTGCCTCCTTGTGTCTGGCGGCATGGCACTGGACATTAACCGCTACTGGTAAACTTGCAATATGGCACGGTTCGATTTCCAGAAATACATCAAATGAGGTGGTATTTCCTCCATATCCCATTGGGCCAATCCCCAATCTATTGATTCTTGTTAAAATCTCTTCCTCAATTGTTGCCAGTTCTGGATCAGGGTTTCTATTTCCTATGTCTCTCAAGATTGCCTTTTTTGCCAAGATTGCAGATCTTTCAAAGGTTCCACCAACTCCAACGCCAATGACAGTTGGTGGGCATGGGTTTGAACCAGACTCTTTCACCCTATTTACTACAAAGTCTTTCACTCCCTCAATGCCAGCCGCCGGGGTAAGCATAGTTACCCTGCTCATATTCTCGGCGCCGCCGCCTTTGGGCGCAAAGACGATCTTCATTTTATCTCCTGGAACAATTTGAATGTGTATAATAGCGGGGGTGTTATCACCTGTATTTTTTCTGGTAATAGGATGGCAAGCCGATTTCCTTAAATATCCGTCTTCATACCCCTGCCTCACTCCCTCGTTGACTGCCTCTTCGAAATTACCGCCTGTTATATGGACATCCTGACCAATGTCTATAAAAACGACAGCAAGCCCGCAATCCTGACATATCGGAGCCTTCTCTTCCCGAGCAATCCTGGCATTCTCTTTCAGTTCCTTAAGGACCTCTATTCCTGTTGCTGACTCCTCAGCCTCGATTGCCTTATCAAAGGCACGAAGGACATCCTCGCCAAGGTTATAATTTGCATCTATGCACAAATCCCTGACTACTTCGATGATCTCCCTATTAGAGATTTCTCTGATCATAATTTTGTCTCCTAACGTTTTGGAGCGGTTGGCATCAATTTAAGGCCTTGTAAATTAGGACGCAGACCCGCCTGCCAGACGGCGGGCAGGTTTTCGCCCATAACAGCAGATTATTATTCCATTATTTATATTCCTGAGTTTGTGAGGACAGGTTTAAAATCCTGATAATCTGCGTGGATCCCTGGCCCAGACCTGGCATACAATGTTTAGGCTATATAGTCTGAGTCAATAGATACCACAGAGGTTGCAATATATGCCAAGGAGGTCGCGCCAGGGCAGGCTGCGTCCAAAAAGAAAATTCCTATGATTTTAATTATTCCTACCTCTTTTGGGTCTAAACCGGAATATTTCCATGCTTCTTTGCAGGCCTTGTTTCCTTTTTTGTAGCAAGGATCTCCAGGGCATCTATAATCCGGGGCCGTGTATCCCGTGGTAAGATAACTGCATCTACGAATCCCCGGGAGGCAGCGATATATGGATTGGAGAAGAGATTGCGATACTCGGTAATCTTTTCTTCCTTTTTTGCCTTTGGATCAGATGCTGCCATGATCTCCCTTCGATGAATAATCTCAGCCGCTCCTTCAGCTCCCATGACAGCAATCTCCGCGGTAGGCCAGGCCAGCACATAGTCACCGCCCAAATGCTTACTGCACATGGCAAGATATGATCCTCCATAATCCTTTCTGGTTATTACGGTTACCTTTGGCACAGTAGCTTCACTGTAGCACCATAAAAGCTTGGCGCCGTGCCTTATTATACCTCCCCATTCCTGGTTACTCCCTGGTAGATAACCGGGAACATCCACTAAGGTGAGGAGGGGAATATTGAATGCATCACAGAATCTGATGAACCTTGTTGCTTTATCTGAGGCATTTACATCAAGACAACCCGCCAGAAATCTTGGTTGATTTGCAATAATCCCTACTGTTTTTCCATTGAATCTGGCAAAACAGATAACCATATTTTTTGCATAATGCTCATGTGGTTCAAAGATCTGACCATTGTCCACTATGGAGTGAATAACATCTTTCATATCATAAAAGGCTTTTGGATTATCTGGAATGATGCTATCAAGCATGGGATCAGTCCGATTAGGGTCGTCTCCTGACTCCACCACCGGAGGATCTTCCATATTGTTTGATGGCAGATAGCCCAGCATCTCTCTAATCCTTTCGATACACTGAGCGTCACTATCGCATGCAAAATGAGCCACCCCACTTTTTGTGTTGTGGGTCATTGCTCCTCCCAGATCCTCAGGACTTATTTCCTCACCAATAGTTGTCTTAATTACCGCTGGACCAGTAATAAACATATAACTGCTTTTCTTTGTCATAAATATCCAGTCGGTCATGGCCGGAGAATATACCGCTCCTCCAGCTGTGGGCCCCATAATCGCCGAGATCTGAGGAATTACTCCAGAGGCACAGGAATTGCGGTAAAAGATATCTCCGTATCCAGCAAGAGAATCTACACCTTCCTGTATCCTCGCCCCCCCTGAATCATTAAAACCAACAATGGGTGCTCCTGTCTTGAGTGCCAGGTCCATAACCTTACATATTTTTTTGGCATGCATTTCGCCCAATGTACCTGCTACAGAGGTAAAATCCTGAGAATATGCATATACTAATTTACCATTTACAAAACCGTGTCCAGTAACTACACCTTCTGCAGGAATAAATGTTTCAGGCATATCAAAGTTAGTAGAACGATGCCTGACAAACATATCAAGCTCCCGAAAACTATTAGGGTCAAAGAGGAGTTCCAGTCTTTCCCTTGCAGTCAGTTTACCTTTCTTGTGTTGTTTCTCGATCCCTTTGGCTCCCCCCATGGAGAGCTCTTTTTCTTCCCTTTCTTTTAACTCTCTAATTTTATTTTCAGTAGTATCCATCAAGCTCTCCTTTCCATAAAGCTGGAATAACAAAGACTCTTTCTGACAATTAGCTATCCATCGTGTAGATTAAATCTGGTATCCACCTAATTTAATAGTATAGGAATTTCCTTTTTAAGTCCTTGTAGGGGCGACATTTATGACGTCCCGCAAAGCGGGATTCGATAAATCGAACCCCTACAGGTCCGCACCAAAGGTGCGATAAGTTCATAGTATGGAAATCCCATTTTTTAGACAGGATAGACAGGATAGTCAAGATAAACAAAACATCATCTAAATCCAGTTAATCCCTGGCCCAGACCTGATTTATAAGCACAAGTTCCAAAAACTAATCTCCTGAAATATTACAGCGACAATAGCTTATTCCAAGCACGTCGCACCCCTGGCCCAGACCTGGCATGCAAGAATTAGTTATAAAAGCTAAGCTCCAGCGTTAATACCAAAGAAGGCTTATGTCCCTGCTATGTCGCGCCAGGGCAGGCAGGGCGGGCCTGTCGCAAAAAGTTCCCCGACATGTCGGGGCTAAGTTCATGCAGAATAATAGTTATCTCTAATATACATGTAAAGAGAAAATATGAAAATTATATCGAAACATTTTGAAATAAAATAGATCGAAGGCACATAGTGGGTGTATGTAGCTTTTTTACGATTTGGATCCTTTGGAAGGTTACTTTAGGAGTTCCAGAATTGCCTCTCACAGCTTTTCTCGCTTGATGGGTTTGGTGAATGTGTAGCGCGTTCCTAACATTTTAGCAACTGACTCCGGCGCCATGCTTCGAAGTTATGCACGAAAGGAACTGTACGTAGAGCATGGAGACGTCTTTTGTTGTTATGCTCTCAGGCCGAATCTAAAATAGTTTACCAGTGGGGCTGGTTGCCGATGCGATGTCCCATTACCTCAAGAGTGTTGTGCACCACCACAAAGGCATTTGTGTCCACTTGTCGTATTATCTCCTTGATTAGATGTAATTCTCGTAGCGTGATAACAGTGTATAGTATCTGTTGATCTTGGCCAGAGTATCCTCCTTGCCCTTGAATTAACGTTACTCCCCTCCCTACCTTATCAAGGATCTCACGGGAAATCTCTTGCCATTTGGGAGAGATGATGAAAATCGCCTTTCTTTGACTGAGTCCTGTCAGCACAATGTTGATAACTTGGGAATACACGTAGATATAAATAAGCGTGTACAGAGCTGCATCCAATGAAAAAAGGAGTGAAGCTGCCGTAAGTATAATAACGTTGAAGGCGAGGATCGTGGTTCCAATGCGAATGGAGAAGCGGTTAACTAAAATGACCGAAAGAATGTCCGTGCCGCCTGATGACCCAATCGATCTCAGTATAATCCCTGTACCGATCCCTGTGATGATACCTGCCAGAAGAGCGCTCAGGATTTTGTCATGGATGGGAACAGGCACATGGATCCAGGCAATCGCTGCAGAGAAGATTAACATTCCCACGATACTGTAAAGGAAGAAACGTCGTCCCACGAATCTCCACCCCAGAATAAAAATAGGCACATTAAGCAGAAAATAGAGCAACGCCAATGGGGAGGATGGAAAGAGATAGTGGATAACCAGGGCGACACCCATGAAACCGCCGCTTACAAATTGATGGGGTACCAAGATCCCGTTGATTGCCACAGCAACCAGCACACTCCCTAAGCAGAGAAGACATAGGTTCCAGAGTATCTGTTTAAGAGATCCAGGGATAAATCGGGCACACCAGCGTGGGACTGTTAGACGCTTCTTAGCTGAGGCCGCCTGTTTTTTAGGAGATAATATGTTTTCCATAGAAATTGCCTCTTCGATTTTTAGTTATACAAAGATACATGAGGGATGGAATATTGGAAAAAAACGAGCCCTCTTGCAATGAAAGATGGATAGGCACTTTTACGTTGATCTTCGTTCACATTCCTTATAAGTTGGTTGTTCGACCATAATAAAGTGCTCCTCTTGTACTGAGAAAAAGTGCTACTATAAAATAAAAGAGCCTTCGGGCATGCCTTCCTAAAGGTGTATTCATTTTTGTCGGCAACCCGGCGATCATGGTGTTTAAGCGTTAGACCCTTAGCTTTGCCTCACTGCCTTTTATTGGTTTTGGCCTTTCTTTTTTTATGGTTAAAATAAAACAGATAATTCGGTTGTCAAGTGTAAAAAATGCTTAAAAAACTAAGGATCAATGTCTGCCTGTTTTTCTGAAAAATATAATAAAGGAGGCAAGAATTCCAGCATTTAGCTGGTAATCTCAACATTTGGCAAGTTGTAGGCCCATGATGGAAATATCCTGAGCCTGTTTCAATAATTTATGACCAATATTCGAGGGGGTGAGGTTTTTCTGTAATAATGAGGATGTAATGAGCTCGAAAGGGAGTGGAATTTTACGATTTGAATCCTGAAGTCAGATTAGATTTACCTATCCTGGCTCAAGACTTGCCAGCCTCAGGAGGGCTTGTCCGCTGTCTTTGTGGCGGAGTAGCGGATTGGACTGAATTATTTGGTGAGGGGGTGATTTTTTCAAGAATTAGATATTTAAGCCGCAAATTCAGACCAGCTTCCAATTTTATGTTGTTTTAGAACCAACCACCCCTTTTTTTAGTCTGACCACGAATATCAGGCTGGGGAAAAGGTTTAAAGATCATTTACATTTTAAAGGCCTTCCAAATTACTCTTGATAATCTGATCTACATAGTAAAATGTCCCCTTTTATGGTGAGGAGGTGGGTTTTGTGAAATAACAATGGTCTCTGCTCAAAGGGGAGTGGAAATTCACGATTCTAGACCCAATCCTTTGAGAACGTTCACCTTTATTTTTCAGTCTCACAAGTTCATTCAGAAACTCTCTCACGTCCCCTCTCATGATGTGAATAATATTAATACATTCAGTAGGGAAAAAAAGGCACTTCTTATGGTGTTGCATGAGCTGGGGGTTAATAATGGAGTAATATTATCCGATTATGAAAAACGAGTGGAACATATTGGGAAATATACGTAATAGCTCAATAAGCTGTGGCTTTTCACCCCCACCCCAACCCTCCCCCATCCCCGCTACAGGCGGGATCTTCGACAAGGGGGAGGGAGTTTTCTCAATGATGTCAGTCACTTAATCCCCTCTCTCCTGGCGGGAGAGGGTTAGGGTGAGGGGGTTCCCCCGATTCATTGAGCAGATACGTAGGAATGTTACTAATCGTTAAGAGCTCCATTTGCCCAAAAAAGTCCACTATAACACGGTTGGATAAACCCGCCCACGGACGGCGGGTAAACCTTGAGCTGAAATCATTAAAATATTTTGTAAAATTACAATGAAAAATTACGATTCTAATGTAATTTTGTGTATCAGAAAGTTTGTTCAAAGCGTAATCA
>Ga0233413_10000283_pt1 | contig 25618 bp, 41 predicted proteins | sample Na_anoxic_6_MG_FD_189019 | JGI IMG/M metagenome (GOLD analysis project Ga0233413, IMG submission 189019) | Seawater microbial communities from Saanich Inlet, British Columbia, Canada - Na_anoxic_6_MG | ecosystem: Environmental > Aquatic > Marine > Inlet | place: Canada: British Columbia...
CGCTCGCGTGTGGACGTGGGTCGTGGGCAACAAGCGCACTGAGGGTGGTCCAGGCAAGATCAAGCCGACGTGGCGCGGTGTGCGTGAGTGGCTCGAGGTGCTCGCTGACGGTGTGACGCTCCATGAGAGCTTGGCGGGGGCGCTCGTCGAGTGGGAAGCCTCTGTCGACGATGACGGCTATGCTTGGGACGACGAGGGCAACAAGTGGTTCGTTGGTAAGCAATACGCTGGCGGGACTTATGGTCTCGGTCAACTTCCGATGGGTGGCGAAGAGAGCAGGTGGGAGAAGCGCAACCGAAAGGACGCTGATTCGGGCTGGAACAAGACGCGGATGGATGCCATCGAGAAGGCTATCAAGAGTCGCCCCGACAAGTTCCTCTCGTCGGTGCTGAAGCAACTCGGTCAACGGGGCTCGCTCTCGGCAAAGCAGGCATCGGTGGTCGTCAAGATCCTCGAGCGGCGCGGTTCCTACGACGCAGCCAAGCTCTTCGGTGGCAAAGGCGGGGCGGCGACTGATTCTGGCGCGGTGAAGATATCCATCGAGGCGTACATCAAAGCTCTCGAGGATTACGCCAAGAAGTCTGGCAATGGTTTCGATGCGTTGCTTGCAAACCTCAAGGACCCGTCGTGGGCCAGAGGCATCAACTCGCCGAGCTACATTCAGTCTTCTTTTCAAAAGGTCGGGATGGAGAAAGAGGCAGCGCTTTTCTCTATCGGTGCGTCAAGGCAACTCAACAAGTTGATTCAGAAGAGGTACTCGGAGTGGTTCAAGAAGGATCGGGCTGCGTCACAGAATGAGCCAGGGATCGTCGTCAGCAAGCGGACTGCGATGCTCGACAAGGCGCTCAAGAAGCAACCTAACAACCGATTCTTGAAGAGTATGCACGGCGAGATGGTGCGTGGGAGGGGTCTCACTCGAAAGCAGGAGTGGACCGTTGGGAAGATTCTTCAGGAACTCGGCATGTATGACGAGGCTGAGGCGTTTGGTGCTCCTTCCATCCCTAAGAGCAAGCGGACTGCGGCACCGTCCAAGGCGGCTGAGCCGAAGCAGAAGATCAGCACCAAGAACAAGAAGGAGCGCGTCGATATCCTCGACAAAGCTCTCGGCCAGAAGCCTGATAGTTTCCTGAAGGGCATGAAGGCGATGATCGACAAGGGGCAACCTCTCACCGTCGACCAGGCGAAGAAGGTGCGTTATCACCTCCACCGGCTCGGGATGCACGCACAGTCGAAACTCTTCAAGGAGGGCCTCGACGACGAGGGCAACCTCACCGAGTCGACGAGCCGTGAAGCTCTGGTGTTCAAGGCCCGCGACAAGCAGTGGTATTGGACCGTGGCTGATGATGAGTACGGTGACATCGACGCCGGCTCCGACTCCTCGTGGGGACCATTCGGCAACGAGAATGCAGCGATGGACTGGTTCCACAAGGGTTTCCCGCACTCGAACCCTGGTGGCTTCGCCATCGACAACACTGGGAAACGTCCGAAGCCGAAGCGGCTCAAGCAGATGCGAGCTCAGCGGTGGGGGATGTACTGATGAAGCGGCTCGTCGCGGTGGTGCTCTGCTTCGTCTTTGCAGTGGCTTGTGCTGCACCACAGACGCCGGAAGCGGAGCGGACCATACCAGAGCCAATCTTCGCCCGAGACCTCCCAGACGTGCCCGCAGAGGTCTCTTCTTCGAAGCGTGTCGTCGAGGCCGTCAAGACTTGCGAGATAGAGGTGCGAGACGGTGAGGAGTGGCGTGCTGTCGGCCCTGGTATTTTCATGAGCTTCGAGATGGCGAAGCGGGCGGCAGATACGCGCATCGCCTACGATGAGATGCGAGAGCTCTACGAGGTTGACTTGCGTACCATGGACCGTGAACGTGAGGTCTATCAGCGGCAACTTGACCTCGCAGACGATGAGATCGTGCGCCAGCGAGAACGAGCTCGGCGAACGTGGCTGGAACGTAATCGAGGGTGGTTGGGTCTCGGCATCGGCCTTGCGCTTGGTGCTGGCTTGGCGATTGGAATGGCGGCGGCGCTGGATGGCGTAACCGACGCTGTGGAGTGAGGGAGTCATGCGAGGGATTCTGACTGGTTCACGGACGGCAATGATGCTCGAGGAGATCCGTGACCTCGAGCGAGGTGGCGGTCTTGTTGCTCAGGGTGAAGATACTGCTCTCGGGAACCGCCCTGGTTTCGGCAGAGCATTGGGCGAGATTTCGGCATCGATCAAGAAAATTTTCAAGAGGTACGTCGGGGTGGAACTCACCACTGACCAGCGGAACAAAATCAATTCCGCCATCGGCAGAATACTCGTCTTCGGTGAGGCTACGGATGATGACGAGCTCGCTGAGGGGCGTGAACTCACTGATGACGCCAAGAAGAACCTCGCTGGTGCATCTGCCGTCTTTGAAAACATCGCCAAGGACGCAAAGAAGGGTGCTCAATTAGCGAAGCAGGGCAACGTCAGCTTGGCGGTTCACCAGATGCGAGAGGTGATTGACCGTGTGCGCCTTGTGATGCCTTTTCTTGAGTTGGCTGCCGATGTCTCCAGTGACGATTTTGACGACTACAAGATCGTGACCCAACTCGAGCGTGTTGGGGCGGATATCAGCGATCTTGGGCGTCATATCAAAAAAAGAGGGATGTGATGAAGATTACTCCAGCGCAGGAGAAGATCGTCATTTCTGAGCTCAGAAGGTTGAAGCGTGAGAAGTGGGATGATGACCCGTCTTATGGTCACCCTCTCGGGCGTCACGTCGCATTTGATATGGACGGCGCCGACAATGACCTCGAGCTAGCGATCAACGCGGTTATCAAGCGGCTCGCTCCCAAGGCTGGGATTCGTCTCGACCCGAAGGGTGACATCTACGTTCAAGCGGATTTCGACGAGGTCACCCTCTACCAGTTCGCTACCAAGCTCCCCGCTGGCGACAAGATGCTTGAGGATGTGGCACTGCGGCCGCTCAAGACTGAGGATGATTTCATTCGTGCGCTCGATGAGATTCGTTCTTTCGAGAAGAATGGATTGGGCACGCCGCCTCTCACTGAGGCCAACGACGACTCTCAGCCGTTGAGTGAGATCCTCGACTACGAGGGCAACCTCTACGCCATCCAGAAGGCCAAGAGGATGCTCGACAAAGCTGAGAAGGCGATGAAGCGCAAGGACTACCCCGGTGCTCTCGGAGAGATCGCCAAGGCGTCGGTTGCTCTCGCCATAGTTCCCAAGGATGCGGAGCGGCACATTGGGAGTGGGCAAGCGAGTTCCGATCTCGTGATGGCTGAGGTACACCTCAGAGACCTAGCGAAAAGCACGCGCGACAAGTAGGGGAGGCGACCATGGCTATGAAGGCGAAGGTGATCGGGAGCGAGACCGACTCGAAGCGAATCCGCTACTTCATCGGTGTGAAAGACCCATCACAGGGGTGGCTATCGACGGTGGTGGTGTGGAGCGGGTCTCAAGTCGCGAAGCCATGGCCGAAGCCGAACGAGCTCAACTGGCACGACGCAAACGATCTCGAGACCACTACACCGAGCAATCGGGCTATGGGGAACGCAGCCATCAAGGCCGCCAAGAGTCACCACATGGATCGGCACCCGACGCATAGGGTCGCCGAGGCCAAGGAGGCACACCAACTCGGTCACACCAGGCAGATCAAAATCGTTGCACATCTTGAGCGCAAATTCCCATTGGCTGGCGTGGGCAAGCTCCTTGATCTCGTGCGGGCTAAGGTGCCACCGAAGCCTTCTTATGATCGTGAGATTTGGGATGTGGCACAGACCCTCGTGTCGACGGTGTTGCGTGAGGGCGACTTCAGCACCGACGACGAGGGCGAACTCGCTCTCCCGCCTGGAGACGATATGATCGCTCGAGGCAATGACGGTACTGAGCCGAATGACGACGATCCTTCTCGACGCCGACGCCGACGCAATCGTCGTGCTTCTGGGAAGTGCAAGAAAGAGGACACCATGGGCGTTATGAGCGAGATCCGATCCATTCTCAATGAGGCAGATGCTTCTTATGAGCGGTACAGGGCGTTCCGTGCGCCGCAGGACCCGCCGGCCAATGACAACGATCTCATGCACGCCTTTGTTGCCAACCTTCCAGGGCACATGAAACGGAAGCTCTCGGTAGTCATTCAGCGAGCCGACAAGCAGGTGTCTAATCCAGGCATGTGGACGGCTCAATTCAGCACTCGAGGAGACAAGTTCGTCATACGTTTGTTCGATGACCGTCAGGATTTGAAGACTGTCGCCGCGTCGGGGAAAATGGATATCGACGGGGCGATGAAGTGGGTGCGGGGTCTTGCGAAGACTGCCGTTCGACACTTCGGTGCCGTTTCAGAGGCCAAGGGTGGCAAGGGGAAATATCAGGCCAAGTCGCCGCTTGAGAAAGCCATCGGCGAGATGGTGCATGGGCAGTCGGGCCTCTGGGTCACTGAGCCTCAGATGAAGGCGATGGTTGCTGAGCTCAAGAAGAAGGGCATCACCAAGCCGGGAAAGGAAGCCTACGACGACATCGCTCGTGCCGCTGGGAAGTTCATCTCGAAGAACAAGAAGAGTGAGGGCTACTTCTCCGATTATGAGAAGGAGTTTGGCGAGGTCTACCTGTCCATGAAGGACCTTGGCAAAGTGCTGAAACTCAAGAAGGCGAACGTGTATCAGATCGATTCCACCTTGGTCACGGTTCTCGAGGGATGGATCGATGGCTATTTCATCCACCTCCTCGACACCTTGGGGGGTCATGAACTTGAGATCCACCGTCCCCAACAAGAGGGTGAGCGGGCTCACTTTGCGGGGAAACTCAAAGGGGGGGGCAGTCTGTTCTACTCTGCCAACAACTTGGAAGCTCGCTGGCTCGCCAACGACAACCGAGACGTGGCGAAGCGTATCAGGGGCATCATCGAGAACGACAAGCGCAAGATGAAGAAGGAGCATGTCGACATCCCTACTGACGCCGAACTCGCCGAGGCGATGGCTGTTGGGCAAACCGCCTTTGACGTGCGGCCGCCGACCAAGAAGGGGAAGGTGAGCAAGAAGCCGTCGAAGGGTGCCCCGACTGATACCAACTTCTACGCTCTCAACAGTATTTTTGGTGACCGAGACGACGTGCCCAACCAAGTCTCATCTACTGAATCGCCGCACATTCGTCGATTCATCAAGATCGGATTCGTCAAGGCGGTGGGCAGGAAACTGAAGCTCACGAATCCAGGCAAGGCAGCACTCAAAGGTTGGCAGCATGACAACCCAACGCAGGCGAGAAGGTCAGCGGTGGCGGTCATGCAGAAGCTCTCACGGGGCTCAGACTCTCCGATGTCTGCGACCAAGGTCGTCGTTCATGCTGGACCGCTCCAGTTCACCAAGAAGGTGCGCGACATCGCGCAGGCATCGAAGGCGTTGCGTGACGCCATCGAGGCCGAGGGATATGGCTTCTCAGATGTTGGCGGGGAGAACCTGGCTACCATCTACGCGGGGTCCAAGAAGATCGGCACTATCAGCTACAACGGAAAAGTCTGGACCATGGACAAGAAACCTCTCTGGAACTCATGGGAGGGCATGGTTGGCGAGGCGACGTCACCGCACTACAAGGCATTCTTTCGCGCCTTCTACCAGGAGGCTGAGCGTCTGCTGAAGAAGCAACGGGGCGAGTTCAGCGTGAGCCTGTCGCCGGCGCAGTCTCCAGGGTCGCAATACCTCACAATCTCGTCGATGGGTCGTGGGGGTTCCGTCGGGGCGAAGACCTCCTACCTCATCGACGGGTCGTGGCTTCAAGGCGAGCCCGATGGCGAATTCTATGTGCAGGTATCGATCAAGGGTGGGCGTCGCCCGAAGACTTGGGACCTGAAGGCCAGTGACCCTTCGCGTCTCGGCAAGATCGCTGCGACTGCTATCGCGAAACATCGTGAGGGCGGCGGTGCGATGCCTGAATCGCGGTACTACGGCACGGATTACGGTTTCAGGTCGGGGCGATACTCTGTTCGCAAGCTCAAGGACCGAGCCAAGATCGATGGAAAGTACGTGCCCGTCGAGATCACCGGCGCGGTCATCATCGACGCCGAGGGAGACATCGAAGAGACCGATTACAAGGTGCTCGTGCGCCTTGACACCAAGGAGCGCCTCGACTGGCGCAAGCTCCCCGATTCGACACTGCGTGACATCGACTCGGCGATGCTCGACAAGGCGCGAGACAAAGCCCAACAGAGGCATCATGGCGAAGCTGTTGGGGAGGAGGATGACGACGTGTGGACCTTTGAAGAGAAGCGAGCTCTCGCTGAGGCGATGATTCAGGGGTACACCATCCCGACGCCACACCAACTCGGGCTGAAGTCGACCATCGGCAAGCAGTGGCAGTCATCTGACCTCATTCGGATGATGGATGCTCTCGAAGACATATCCCTCGGTCAGAAGATGACGATGCCCGACAAGAAACTCATGAGGAAGTGGCGAGACCTTGACCCGACGAATCGGTCGAAGTTCGATGCCTCGATGCTTGCTGACCTCGTGCGGCTTCACAAGCATTACTTCCCCCGTGAGCATTCCAAGATGGAGGATATGGACGTGCGACAGAGCAAGGAAAACCTAGTCACTGAGATTCGGGAGATTCTCGACGGGCGTTTCGACGAGCCTCTCGAGGAGGCTGGCTATCGCACCAAGCGGAGCGTGAAGCAGAAACACGAGAAGGATCTTTCTCGAGCACTCGACGTGGTGAAAAGAGTGGCTGCTCAGAAGGGCATCACCATCAAGGTCGCGAAGCCCCATATGTGGTCGGGTTCGACGATGTTCAAGACCGCCCCCGTCCTCAACATCGACATCACCGCTGTCTATCCAGAGGGTAGCGGTCTGGACCATGACGCCTTCCGTGAGCTCTTGGGGTTCACCACGTTCATCGGCAAGAACAAGGGGACGCAGTCGAAGCATTTTGCTCGGGCTGGAATGCCTGGAACATACATGAACACTACGATGATGGGGGTTACGCTCAATCGTTCGATTCCTGAGTCGATGCCGCAGGCTGAGGGCTATGACGGTGGTCTCACCGAGCGGAAGCGCCGCAAGGGCAAAGTGCGACGCAAGAAGATGCGACGCAACGCGGTGAAGGTCGCCGCCATGGATGTGCTGCCCCCCACGGGCAAGGTGATGACGGCTCAGACTGTCATGGAGATGCCGGACGGAACGCGGAACAGCTTGGTTCTCAAGTTCAAGCTCCCGAAGGTGTCGGGGCGTTCTGCTCCTGGTGCGCTACGTGACGTGAACATCATCGAGAACCCTGTCGATGGAATGTCGGTGGGCGAGTGGGGATCGGTCGGTCGAGCCAAGAACGATGAGTGGGTCGGCTACAGCGAGGAGGGTGACGTGCTCGAGCAGAGCCCGTACCTCTCCGACGCCATCAACGCGGTTCTGTGGTCGTTCGTCGCATACCTCGAGAACGAGGCTGAGGAGGAGGCACGCGAGCACCAGCGTGTGGTCGATGACCAAGAGATGATGAGCGGCGGCGAATACAATCGGGGGATGTCCAGAGCTTACGGTCCAGCGTGGGATCGCACTGAAGGGGTCGACTGAGACGAGTCTGATGGTCTCGGCGAGGCCATGGTGATCGAGGGGTCGTTCTCACCCATCACCGCGAAGCTCGACGAGCTCTCCGATGAGGTGTGGAACATCCGTGAGTGGCACAAACTCGCTGAGAAGTACCTCCACACCGTCGCTCGAGATGTCGGGGCCATTGAGCCCGGTTCTTCACGGTCGGTCTTCGCCATCGGGGCCGACAAAGTCGTCAAGATTGCCTTCAACCAATTTGGTCGCGAACAGAACCAGCGTGAGGAGTTCGTCTACGACTACCACGGTGACACTGGGCTCATCCTTCCCGTGTTCGCTGGTGCCGACGACGGCCGCTGGATCGTGATGGCACAGGCGAAGAGGTTGGCGAAGTGGAAGGACCTGTGGGGTGTGTTCGGCATGGCGCCATCGGTCGTGCTCGACGCCTTGAATGGTGACGAGTGGTCGATTGGTGAGGTGAAGAAGAATCGCACCGCCACGGCGGTCTTGAAGCTCATCAAAAAGGCTGGCCTAGAAGCGGCTGACATCATCAAGCCTGAGTCGTGGGGCTTGCAGGGTGGGAAGTGGCGGCTTCTTGATTATGGGCTTGGGCGGGGTCAGGTGAAGCGGGCGGCGATCTTCAAGCAATTCTAGTCGGCACAGCGCATCGCACGGGCGAGCCATTCCTCACCATCGGGGGTGACGCGGTAGGCAAACTTGCAGCGACCGCGCTTCTCTTCGACCTTTTCCAGTCGTTTCCACGAGACCATCCCATTGAGCACTGTGAGAAAGCGACCCTTTGGTCCACCGATCTCAGCGTGGAGTTCTGTTGCGCTGAGGGAAGGGGTGGCGTCGCTGGTCAGTGCCTTCAGAGCTTCGACCTCTTCGCGGCTGAAGAGCGATGGAGAGTCGAGCCCTCGACCAAAGACCAACGAGACGTAGGGCACGCTGACGGCACCAAGGTCGCCGACCGTTTCAGTGCGCTCCCTGATCATGACTTGCCCGCGTTCTTGCATCGTGGAGACGGCATCGAAGATACAAGCCGCGTCGATCATGACCTTCCAATCGTCGAGGGAGTTCTCAAGTCGGATTCGCGGGAGAACGAAGTTATCTCGACTTCGTCGCATGAATCGGATGATGCGGTCGATACAGAGTTCGACGGGGTCGAGGTAGAAGGTCGTCTCTTGCCCGTCTTGCCACATCTTCAAGACACCCTCGTCGGCGAGTCGTAGAGCATCGTCGATGTCGTAGCCGTTGCACTGGGAGATCTCGCCATCGGTCAATGCCGCGACTTTCAGGGCATTGATGAGTGCCTTCTCGCCATCGCCAAGGAACTCGACCTTGGTGTCGACCCATTCGTCGATGCCTACGTGAACATTGGGGAGGGGTTCTGGTTGGTAGACGGTGTTGCTCTTGCCCGATGGGGGTGTGAGCGATGGGGGCGTCAGGGGCGTCGGAGGAGCGGTAGCCTCAGCGATGTCATTTTCGATGGAGAGGAAACCGGGACCATTGCCCTCTGTGTCTCGCTGTACCCACACGTTCTTGACGGCACCAGAGGGCATCGTGACCTGAAGACCGATGAACGTCGCCCATTCGTCAGAGTCGTCGACAATGAACCCCGTGATGGTGCCGCCAGTGAGTTTTTTGTATTGAGCCAAGGTCCATTTTGTTTGATTCGACATGACTAGCTCCTTGCCTTTCCGACCATTCGCACCCATGCGCGACAGAATGCGTCAAGTGACTCCTCAGCGACGTCTTGGGGCGACGTGACGTTCCCTCCCAAGATGTCGATGGCGTTGTCTCGTGTCCAATCCACGAGAGCATCTTCAACGTAGTACGAGAGGAACCAGAACCAGAAGTCGCCGACCTCTGAGGTGTCGAACCAGCGAGTGAGGAGTGCTTCTTCTTCGCCATGCTCCCATTCGCTCCCGTCGCATTCGCAATCGTCTTTGCCCTCAGCGACGTCGGCGGCGAGTTTTTCACGGAGCTTGTCGAAGGAGTTTTCCCACGGGATGTTCATTCCATCGCCGATGATCTCAGCACCTTGCGATGCCCACATTGAGAGGATGCTCTCGTCGTCGAGCGATGCACATGAGGTGTATTCCTTCTCAACGTCGGCTACGAGGTAGCCAATCGTGCTCTCACTGTAGCGGGCACGGAAGGTGTCGCCGCGTCGCCCAAAGGGGCGCTTCCACGAGATGTTGGCACAGAGTGCCTTGGTGAGTGCCCGAAGAGTGTCATTGAAAGTGCGATTCGTCATGCTGTTTCCTCCCGACCAAGACAACAATAGACTGACAATAAGCGTCTGTCAAGCACCGTGAGTGGAGAAGTGCAACTTTTCGACGAAAAGAGCAAATGAAGTGATCTCTAGCTCGAGCTACCACCTCGCGAAGACGTCTAGCTTTTCGTAGATGTGTTCGCAGATGGTCTCGTAGCCTTGCGCGGCGACAACACCAGTGCCTCCTGGGAGGCGGCAACGCATCGCTGTGGCCTTGTTCTCAGCGTAGCGTCCAAGGGCTCGAGCGGCACGCACGTACCCTTTCGGACGGTGCGGAAACAGGATCTTCGCTGAGCGCTTCGGGTTGCGTTCGATGAAGCGCCCGACTGCCCATAGAAGGTCGGCCTCGCTGTTGGTGCGTAGGTCGTCGAGATTGATGCCGTTGCCATCGCTGGCTTTGAGTTCCTTGATGACCTTCTCGTCGCTGATTTCTTTCATGTCTTCATCCTGCCTGAAGGAATTTGCCGCAGATTCCACATTCCCAACCGTGACCAAGAGCACCGTTGCTCTCGTAGGGCACCGCGTTGTCGTCGCAGTCGTGCCCGTGGTCTTCATCGGGTGTCGCGCCCGTGTTGTCGTCGTTCTGTTCCATGATGACCTCTTAGAACCCCATCGCTGCGGGGGTGGGGATGGTGAATCCGTTGATGACAGTAGCCGTGGGAGCTTCGACCTTGGGAGCTTCGACTGCGGGGAGGTGTGAGTGCATGGAGCCAAGGAGGAGGTAACCCTTGCAAGAGCGGCATATATAGAGAGAACCGTTGCCGATCTTCTTAGCCATTGCTGGGGTGATTTCGTGGTCTTTGCATTCACAGTGGGCAACGTCGGTCTTGCGGGTCTTCTTGCCCTTCAGACCCTTGACGTCAACGGAATGGGTGGTCTTTGGAGAGATGCCAGCACGGAGCATAACGCTTTTCCATTCGTACCCGTGGGATTGGGGCTTGCCCCTGTTCGCGAGGTTCGCTTCGTGGCTCGTGACGAGGTGCGCGACCTCGTGGACCACTGTCTCGTAGCGTTGGGTTTCATCGGCGAGAGGCCAGATCGGAGCGGAGAAGCGAAGGCGACAGACTTTCCCATCGACGACGTTGCGGTCAAACTTCTTGTCGAGTTTGCGCCAACTGGGGATCGCGGTGACGTCGATATAGCAAGCGTCGCCAAGGCGCGAGGTGAAACGGGTCGACCATTCGACGGTGAGGTGGTCGATGAGGTCTTCGCGACCAAGAGCACGGAAGGTTTCGAGTGCCCACTGCGAAGCCTGCACGCGATCCTCATGAGTTGCGATGTCGTTGCCCTTGGCGTCCGTTGTCCCGATAGTTGCCATTTGCTGCCTCACTTCCCTGACCTGAGATAAGCATAGATGCACAATAGCCGTCTGTCCAGTCCAAAAGGGCAACTTTCTCACTTTTCTTCTGCCGGTGGTGTGGTAGGTTCCAGATATGGCCAACATGAAAGAGAACAATGGATTCAATATCGCTGAATTCATCGCCAAGCGCGGAGCTCCCAAGGGAGCGATTGACTGGGCTCGACCCTATGGCGGTGATTTGCGGCGGATGTGGGTGGAGTGCGACAGGGGCGAATTCATGGTCTCCGTTGCTACCAACCTATTGGTTCCGTTCACCAGCGTGGTGCAGGCGGCAGCGGAGTGTGTCTCCTCGTCGATGAGGGGTGTTGACGACGAGTTCATCCCCGGTGAGCTCAGCGTTGCCCTCGGCCTCATTGACCGCTTTTCGGTTGCGGGGGGTCACTCAGATGAATTGAAGGAGGTTCTCTTTCCTCTACAGAAGCTCATCGAGGAGTACAGGGGGCGCGGCGAGATCGATCATCCGACCCATCGTTATCTCGAGGCGGTGCTCTCGCTGGGGACTGCGTACCTCATGCTTCCCGTCGATACCTCGAAAGCGCACGCTCAACTCTCGGCGGCGCTTCAGGCCGCGGCTCATGCTCGTGTGGGTGTCGTGAAGTGTGAAGGCGTGCCGATGTCGGTCTGTCGCTACGTCTACAACCAAGCACTCGGGGAGTTCGCGGATCGCGTGCGCGATTTCATCCCCTATGAGGTGCTTGTGGGTGGTGCTGTCAAGACGGCGATCATCTACAGAGCCATGCGAAACGGTGACAACATCGACAGTGACCCAGTGGTGTGCTGAGTGTGCGTGATATGCTTCCCATGGTGGAGGTCGGCGACACATACGGTCGATGGACCGTCATTTCTCTCGAGGCCCCGAAGTATCAGGGGCACGTTCAAGCCAAAGTACGCTGCGAATGTGGATGTGAGCGCGATATCACTCGTAGCTCGCTGACGCGGACTTCCCGACCTTCCCGACAGTGCCAGCGGTGTGCAAGACGTCAGAGCGCGTTGCAGCGATTCGGCACAAGAAAACTGGTCCAGATATAGACAAACGGCTATGGTGTGATAACCTCTCTCGCATGGGAGAATTTGACCGCCACGGGCACGACGACGAGTACGACGCTCATTATGACCGCGACGGTAGCGAGGGCAACGAGCCCGTAGACGTTGGTCTCGCGGAACCATTCACTGCTTCTGACCTTGCTGTTCAAGTCATCACTGACAACTACGGAACGCTCTGGGTGCCCAAGAAGGGCATTCACGAGGATTCTGATGTTTGGAAGCCGGGACAGCCCAAGGGTCGACTTGTGCTCAAGCGCTGGTGCGCTGAGAAGAAGGAGATCGACTGATGATGAAGTGGGATGCAAATCGCCTCATCGAAGCGGTCAAGCACGCTACAAAGGTGGCGGCTGAGTGCGACGACGAGAAGTGCTCCAACGAGCACGCTGAACTTGCCGATTGGCTTGAGGAGCTTCGACGCTTGCGTGAACTCGCCCCCCTTGCTGGGGCTGTCACCATGCTCCTCTCTTGTGATGACCCCTACAGCGATCTTGGGAGACTGGCGCGGTGCTCGGTGAGGTCGGTGCTCGCACGGTGGAGTGCGGTTTGTGCTGGGGTGCTCGAGCCGGGGAGTTGGGAGACGGCGATCACCGATTGCTTTGGCCCGATTCCCGAGGGTGAGGATGCTGAGGGGTGGTTCAAGCACCAAGTCGGTGAACTCCGTGGCCGATTGGAGTGGACCGAGGCGGCGCTCGAAGCCCGCAAGGGCTCTCTCGGAGAAGACACTGTCGGCAAGCAGCAAGAGGTGGAGCGGCTCATCAAAGGGCGCTGCCGCATTGGTGTCGACGTCGCCGACGTCGCAGAAGACATCGTCACAGCGCTCGAGGCTTACGATGTCTAGGACCGACATCGACGGTTTCAAAGACGTGAAAAGGGCAACTCGATTGCCCTTTTGGGGAGGTTTGGATGTTTGGTGGTCCGAAGAAGGATTTTGAGAAGCTGTGTCGCGAGTTCGCTATCAGAGCGCAAAGGATGGCGTGTGGGCTCGAGACGGGGGCTCAGTTGACGAAGAGCGGCGAGGTGCGCGACTACATCAAGTTTGTCGCGTCGAGCATCGCTGCCACCGCGCAGGCCGTCGATGCGTGCTCTGTGCCGGCTTTCGACGAGTGGCGCGGGAAGATGCACAAGCTCCCCCCAATCACAATGATGGCGAGTATTGACGATCCCTTCGGGGATGGGTCGTTCTGAGGAGAGACGATGGCTGAGAGCCAGAAGCCGACGCGGGAGCAATCCAAGGCGTCTGAGAGCGATACGATAACGCACATCGCAGTGGTGACATTGCTACTCGATGCTTTCATGAAGGCGCTCCACGAGCGCAAGACCCAGCACGACGCATCGAAACTCGAATCTCCCGAGGCTGAGATGTTCGCGGAGTTCGGGCCAAAGCTGAAGGTGCTGACCTACGGGTCGGATGAGTACAAGGCGAGTCTCAAGGAGATGGGCGCGGCTCTCGAGCATCACTACGCCAACAATCGCCATCACCCTGAGCATTATCCCGATGGTGTCGCGGGGATGAACCTCGTCGACCTCATCGAGATGGTGGTCGATTGGAAGGCGAGCTCAACTCGCGTGCCCGGGGGCAACTTTCGCGAGTCGGTGAAGGTCAACACGGAGCGCTTCGGCCTCTCTGAGCAACTGGCCTCAATCATCGCCAACACCGATGATCTGCTCGACGAGTGGGTGGCGGTCATCGGGGGCGTGAGTGGTTTCGACCCGCCGCCGAGCTCCTGGTTTTCATCAAAGAGGTATGCGACGATGAGGAATAAGCCATCGGCAACGATCACCTGTGCGTCGTGTGGTCACTCAGTGATGCTCAAAGGTGGCGATCACCATGGTTGGAAGTCGGTTCAGCCATACCCCGATCAGGTGGCTATGTGGCACTACTGCCCGAAGGTTGCGTGTCGTGAGGCGTTTGATGCGGCGGTTGAGTTCGCGAAAAATAAGTGGGGGTGGTCGACCCCCGAGGAGGACGGCGATGAGTGAGCCTGTTGGCATCTGTTTGAAGTGTGACGACGAGGTCGACATCGACGGTATCTACGGTGAGTTTCCCATTTTGCATAAGGGATGCGGTGGTGAGGTCGCGGTCTATGTGAGGATAGATCTCTCGGAGGTGCCCGATGTCGGTGCTTGACGACGCCAGCAAGGCTAAGGGGAACCTCACGCTTCCAGATGGGACCAAGAGCGTCACACTCGAGGGGTCGAACGGGGTGTGGCAACTCGTTTTCAAAACGGATTCTGAGGATGTGCGTATCAACGTGCCGAACATGATCCGTGGCTTGAAATTACGCGAGCGGGCTCAAGCGTCGCTACGTCGCCCAGCGGGGGAGAGGTGACGTGGATATTCGTCCCCCCGACATCACCGGCATCTCGCTCTGCTCCGGTATTGGAGGACTCGACCTCGGCCTCAGACTCGCCATCCCTCAATACCGATGTGTGTGTTACGTCGAAAGGGAAGCCTATGCGGCTGCCCTCCTTGTCGCGCGCATGGAAGACGAAGCCTTACATGAGGCTCCTCTCTGGGATAACGTCAAAACATTCGACGGCAAACCGTGGCGTGGCCGAGTGGATCTCATCCACGCTGGATACCCCTGCCAGCCGTTCTCAGCGGCGGGTCTTCGACGAGGTGAAGATGACCCTCGACACCTCTGGCCGAGCATTTGTCGAATCGTCGAAGAAGTCGCCCCAACTTTCGTTTTTTGCGAGAACGTCCCCCCTCATCTACGAATCGGCTTCGACGCTGTCTGCCAAGACATGGAACGCATGGGTTACGACGTTGCGGCAGGAGTGTTCACGGCGTGGGGTTGCGGTGCGCCCCATATCCGAGAACGTCTATTCTGGCTCGGCCGAAGAAGAGGGACACCTACCGACCCCAACGGCGACCCCCTACGGCACCTCACAGAACGAGGGGGCGGGGGTGGCGCACAAGAGACCGTCGAAGGGGACACCATCACTCGACACGGCGGCGAAGCGGGGATTGATCAAAGGCAAGCTCTCAGCGATGCCGACCCCGACGTCGACAACAGGGGGAACGGGCTACGTGCGGGGAGACGGAAAGTGGGTCCCGACGCTCGAGATGGCGGCGAAAACGGGGGTTCTACCGACACCGATGTCGTCGGATGCGAACGGAGGTCGAGAACTCGGGAGGGTGTCGGAGAGCGGGACCCCTTGGTCGTCGCAACTGAGCGACCTCGCGGAACACGGGGTGCTACCGACGCCGCAGGCTCACGATGCGAAGAGCTCTCCAGGAGCGGGGGCGAGGGCGCGCGGGGGGTTCCAGTCGAGCCTACCCGCTGCGGTGCTTCTCCCGACGCCTCGGGCGTCACCAGGGTCGATCGAGGCACCGGAGAGCGAGGGGGAGCGGAAGTCACCGGGCTTGGCCTATGTGGTGACTCACAGCGAGCAGACCGTAGAAGCGTCGGCCTCGTTGCGTTCGAGGGCGAAGAAGCAGCGCTCCATGCTGGACCAAGTGTTGCCGACGCCAAAGGGGCAGGATGCGAGGGGTGCGGAAAACTCGCCATCCGAGGGTTCGAGGAAGTCGCCGACGCTGGGCTATGTGATGGCGAACCAATCGCTTCCGACGCCTCGGGTGTCACAAGCGGGGGAGAGTCATTCGCCCAAAGGCGGGAGGTCTCTGGTGAAAGAGATGAAGCGGATAACAGAGGCGCTCCCGACGCCATCCGCGAGCCAAGGGGGGAGAACGCCGCCAGAGGGCACGACATTGAAGGGGAAGCGTCCAGACGGTGGGAAGGCTCAGATGGGTCTCGATTCGTTGGCAAAGATGGGAGCGCTTCCGACGCCGCAAGCCTACAGCAAGCAGGACTCGAATCAGCCGGGGCTGACGCCTCTCGATATCAAGGTGAGGGGGATGTACGGCGAGGAGCCGTTACCGACGCCAACGGTGAACGACTCGAAGAACGATGGGGGACCGAGTCAGCAGGAACGGAACACACGAGCTTTGAACGCTCTGGCCTCGCAGGGGGCGCTCCCGACACCTCGAGCAGCGGAAGCGGAGCACGCGGGGAGGTCGACGATTACAGAGGGGCACCAGAAGGGCCTCGTGGAGACGGTGCTCTCGACCTTCAAGGAGAGGTCGGTGTTACCGACGCCGACGAGGATGGACGGGGTCGGAGCTCGGAACGCGACCGACGAAACGGGTTGGGCGACGGTGGAGGCCCAAGGCGGGAAGTGTCGAGGGGGCGAAGGGAAGGAGCGGCATTCAGGGACTACGCTCTCGGATGTGGCCTATTCGACTGGAGTCGAGCCCCAGTCCCCGTCGTCATCCCAGGAGAAGGGGAAGGGCGGGAAGCTCAACCCCGAGTTCGTGGAATGGATGATGAACACTCCTACCGAGTGGACCGACTACAGGGTCTCGGTAACGCAGTCGTTCCAGTTGTGGCTGCGCGTGCATTCTCAGTGCTCTTCGCTGAGTTAGAGGCTGTTGTGGACGAGGAGTGGTGACGTGGGAACCGAGATTTTCTATCGGCAGTGCGTTCTTGTCAGGGGCAAGACGCAAACGACTTCGTGGATACCAGAGAAGTTCGCTCAGAAGGGTCGACCCGTCGCGCTTCGCAGGGATGGCAAGTGGGATGATGGGTGGGTAGTCGAAAGCGCCGGAGCCCGAACGTCGTCAGAGGAGATGAGGTTCATTTCAGTGAGGGGTAGCGATCTGGTTACGAAGCGGTGATGAGGTCACAGAAGGAGAATCCAGTAGATGACCATGAGAGAGCGAGAGTCGCGCGTCCAAGAGTCGGCGGTGTCGCACAAGGTTCTGCGGAGCCGTTTGGAGGGCATAGATACTGAGCTCAGATATGTGAAGTCAAAACTCGCACGAGAGCGTGCGTGGGTGCTGGCACTCGATGAGCGCGTCGAGGAACTCGAGCACGTTCTTGGCGTCGTTCATGACCTTGCTGAAAAGCTCTGTGGCGACATGCCAGTTGGCGACATTATTCGACTACCACAGGTCAGAGTGATCCAAGCGCGGGTCGCGGGTGTGTTGTTCGACGATGACTCTGACGTCAGGTGCCCAACGTGTAGGAGGACTCATGTCGACTAAAATCGGCTGGACCGATGAAACGCTCAACGTGGTAACAGGCTGCACGCCTGTCCTTGACTCGCCGGCGTGCGACAACTGCTATGCGGTGCCGATGGCGAGACGTCTAAAGGCGATGGGGCAGAAGGCGTATCAGCGGGGGTTCACCCCGACACCTCACCCTGAGCTCTTGCGTCGGCCTGAACACTGGCGCAAGCCGAGAAGGGTGTTCGTCTGCTCGATGGGTGACCTGTTCCACGAGCACATTTCGTTCGAGTTCATTGCTTCGACGTTCGTCATGATGATCAACAATCCGAAGCATATCTTCCAGGTGCTCACCAAGAGACCTCATCGAATGCGGGCGTTCTTCGATTGGCTCTTCGAAGACTGGAACCGCTTGATGGAGGCATCGAAGATCATCGTTCCCGACATCGCCCCCCATGGCATCGGTGTGACCGAGGAGCTTCGTCAGACGGCGCTACACATCGAGGGCAAGACGTCGAGACCATCGTGGTATCCCCGCAACATCTGGGGTGGCACCACGGTCGAGACGCAGGATCAGATCGGGCGCGTGCTCGAGCTTCAGCGGTGCCCCCTCAATGTGCGCTTCCTTTCGCTCGAGCCGCTTCTCGGGCCGATTGAGCTCACGGTGCCAGAGGTAGGCACGGTTCCCAGCGACCCACCTGAGTATCACCTCCCAAACGCCAAGGAGTGGGACGATTGGAAGTTCTGGCAGCACCGTGACAACGGCATTCATTGGGTGATCGTGGGTGGCGAGTCAGGGCAGCGGGCTCGACCGATGGACCTCAAGTGGGCGAGGGCGCTCCGTGACCAGTGTCAGAAATCCGAAATCCCGTTTTTCTTCAAGCAGTGGGGGAATTTCAACGCTGACGGTGAAAAGGTCGGACGAAAGAAGGCAGGCGACCTTCTTGATGGTGTTGAATACAAGGCGTTCCCGAAGGGAGACGAGCGACCATGATGCAGAGCATTGGTCACGTTCCTGGTGCGTGGGAAGGGGCTGATCTCCCGAAAAAGAACTGCCCGACTTGTGGTAGGCGGATGCGAGACACTGAGAAGGTGTATTGCACAATGACGTGTCGTGACCAGGCCGAGGGGCGTGCTGCTGGTGCCGTCAATCGTGAGGTCGCTAGCCTCATGAGACAGTATGGCGAGAGTGAGTGGGAGCCGATTTCGTGAGACCGTGGTGCTACGGACCTACAATGAGTGTCGCTGCGTTGACACACGCCTATTGATATACTACCTTTCCTTGTCATGACAGACGAAACGCTTGGTGAATGCCCTCGGTGCGGGCGGTACGGCAAGCTCCACGAGGTCGATACCCCGGTTTCCAAGGTCTACGTGTGCGGGGGGTGCATGTCGGAGCGTGCCAAGGTCATCTTCAAGACACGAAACCAGAAGGCGATCCGCAAGGGTGGTTGCCTGAAGTGTGGGAAACCGCACACGGTTTGTGGAAAGCCAAACTATATCAACGGACTGTGTACGTCTTGCGTGATGAAGCAACTCATTGTTTTTGATGGGGGTGGGTGATGCCTTCGAAGGGTTGGATCTTGATTGCGTTGGCTTTTGTGGTGATCGACGCGCACGACAGGCTGAAGTCGGTGTGTCGCTGGATTGTGAGGCGGGGATGAATCAGCAAGAAAAGATGGTGTGGGCGGCGGTCTATGCGGGGACTCTCATCGAGGCGAATCGTTGTTCAGCACCGTCAGCGGCTTCGGTTATCGCCATCGTAGAAGCTGACGGCGCCATTAGGGGTCTCAGGCGGTATGTGAAGAAGCATGGCGGGCGTCTACACGCCAATGATTGCCTTGAAGACGAACGACGCGCTGAGCTCGACATTTTGGAACCTGGGACATCGTGAGCGGTATGACAACTCATGCTTTAGTGGTTCCGTGGCCTGTCACTCAGGGATTGGTCACTTGGTGCGGGCACAGCCACACAGATAAGGACCTCGCGGGGGATTTCGTGGCGTCTTCTCCCGATGCGGTGACGTGTCAAAGGTGCAAGGTGGCCATGCGCCATGCGCTGAAGAATCTCGAGGAATGGGTCCCCCGATTGGAGGAGGATCGGTGCCCGGTCTGCAACGGCATGGGTCGGTACTACGACGCGGGGCACGCTCTGGCGAAGACGTGCTCGTGTCGAGGAGGGTGAGCAATGAGGTGCTTGGGGTGGCTCGAGCGTCTGCTTGATTGGTTGAAGGAGCGAGACCAATGAGCATGGATTACGTCCGCAAGCGATACGGGGTGCCTGCCAAGCGGGGCAAGAGGGTGACCGTTGACGGAAAGTCTGGACGCATCACTTCGGCAAAGGGCGGCTACATCCTCGTGCGATTCGATGGGATGCCGATTTCAATCCCTTGTCACCCGACGTGGCGTGTGGAGTACGAACAATGACCCATTTGATGACGGTGACGGCGATCAACGTGCGGAAGACGTGCCCCATCCACGGCTATGAGCCCAAGGTGCTGAAACTCGACAAGCGCGAGTTCTGCGCGGCCTGTGTCGCCGATATCCTCGCAAGCATCATGTCGGGGGCCGAGCTTCAGATGGTCGTCGAGGAGATCACAGATGGCTCATCTGAGCGCAGCGTTGCGTGCTGTCATTGTGGGGCTCAACGCCCCGACAATACAGAGGCGTGCTCGAAGTGCGGGAAGCAGGAGGAGCCGTGAACGACATTCTTTGCTTGGGGATTATGGTGACGTCGTATGTCGTCATTTTCGTGCTTCGGCTCTTTGAGCGGTGGGTGTTCAGACCCCTCACGGGTCGAGGTTTTCGGCTGAGAGGTGAAAAGTAGCGATGGACCCGCTAAGAACCCTCAGCTTTCAGAAGGGCAACTCGATTGCCCTTTGTAGAGGACCTCGACCATGAAGGGCAAAGAGTTTCCAAAAAAGTGCATTGTGGGAGAGCGAATTGGGATCGTCGGCTCATGGTGAGTCACGAGGCACAACCATGACGGTTGGGATGGCGCGGAGGGCGTCGAAGCCTGTCGACTTGAGGCGGGCTACGCCGGACCCGCAGGGAGAGCTCTTCTGATGATTCAAGGAACCATCTATCGAAGTAGCGTCGTAGAAGCGGTCATCCGTGGTCTTGGAACCGACCTGGGGTATGGCATCCCTTCAAAGCTGGTGCGGGTTCAGAGGATGCCAGTCATCGAGCTTCGTCGTGAGGACTGGTCGAGGGTGGCTATCGAGGGGCGTGACGGGCTCCTCGCTATCGTGACTCGCGAGTGTATCGACTTGATGCGTCGGGGGTGGATCGTCGAAGCCGATGGCTACGATCTGCCACGGAACGTCATTGAGCCTGAACTCGGAGCAACCATCATGGGGCGGATGGAGATCGGACCCCATGACGAGGGGCGTCACATCACGAGCATGGCTGAGTTCCTCGAGTTCTTCGGTGACCCCAGTGGTGACGAGGGGGATGACTGATGACTGATGACCTACCGCGTGGTGGTGACTGCTACCGAGCCGCCTATGGTTTCCTCGACGCAGCGCTCGGTGCTGTTGCCGACAGGCGCGAGCCGAGCTTGGGCATCGGGACTGGCGGGTGCCTCGAGAGCGATGCGGGTGGTGGACCGTGCGGGATGCTGACCGCACTGACGGGCACGCCTACCCAGAGGAGGAGCGATGATGCGTAGCCGCTTTGGAGTGGACAACAGTATCGCTGAGGAGCTTGACCTGTTTCTCAGGCATCGGGATTGCGATTACATCCCTCTGCCGGGACGCGATGTGACTGAAGTTGTCGTCGTGCCTCATCAATACAGGGTGCGTGATGGGGTCGCCGATTGGTGGCCTCGGGCGAGCCTGAAGGACAAGCGCCTGCAACTCAATGAGCGTGGTGCTTATGCCGGGGGCGGTTACGTGTCACATCGAAAGGGGCTGATGCAGACGGCTGCATTCGTCGTCGGTGCGGAGAGCGATGAGGAGGCGTTGTCGGCGCTGTTCATGGCGTTCCTCACCGAGGTCAGAAACGGGCGCATTCCAGAGTGGCGTGGTGAGCCGAGGCGGCTCATCGGCGATGTGATGGCTGAGATGCGGGGGCGCTGCTCATTCGAGTGGCACCATGCCATGCGAAACCTGTTCCCCATCCCAATCCCTGATGTATTCGCTCCACCGACCTCGGTGAGGCGACTCGTCGACGCCTTCAGGGTTATGGCGGCGGCTTGTCATGCTGACTATCAGATCGTGCGTATCGTCAACGGGGTCGACCCATCACCCCACGACACTATCCCGCCAGAGGTGGCCTGATGGCTGATGGGAAGCTCCCGAGTGACGCTGTCAGGGTGTCTCAGACTGAACTCGAGGCGGCCATCGTCGGCATGGCAGTCGCCGAAGGACTTGGGCTCAGTGGCGACCACGAGTGGCTGATCTGATGGCCCGGAAGCAGTCTCAGAGCGTGTTCTCATCACCAAGAGAACGTCACCAGAGAACTTCACCAGAGAACGGTCACCCCTCCCCCCGAGAGAACGTGGACCTAGACAGCGGGGGAACCCCCCCAAGAGAATGTCACCCTAGACACTCGACTCCGCGCACCTTGGGGGAACCGACCCCCACCCATCGGCAGCAGCGCTTGAAAAAAAACGCCGTGAAAATTCCGGGGTGCAATCGTGAGCAAGCATCCTGAGAGAAGGAGATAGAGGAGATGGAGCATTCGCGTAGAACAGTCGTCGCTGACGACGTGTTGGTGGCGATTTCAGGGTATTTGGAGGGTGCGCACGAGGCGGCACAAGGCGAGGGGTCATCGATCCTCGATTACGCGCACATTATGGAATTGGTTGAAGGTCTTGGTGCTGGTGAGGGGCAGGCGGTGCTTTGGAGCATCCTTCCTCGGTTCCTCCAGGGCGCGGTTGACCTCGAGCAAGTGGGTCAACGGGCGGCGAGGTCGGCGCAGATGATGCGCAATGGCTATCCGCCGGTGGGAGTTCCTCCATGCACTCCTGGCTTCGACCTCGAGCAGAAGGGGCGTGACGTCTTTGTTCGCTTCGAGGACGAAGACATCCTTGCGTCTTCGATGCCGTCAGAGCACGGGGAGGCGATCCGCAAGAATGCCAGCGGTGAGTTTCTGCTCGTGCTCGAGTTCTACCCCGAAGACACTGGCGATTGGTTCGGTGAGTGGCTTGACCTCAAAGACCAACCAGCTTTGCGCCGTCTCGGGCTGAGTCTCGGCGTGGAGTCGTTCGACCTCGACTCTTCGACGGTCAAGGTGAAGAGTCACGGGTGGCGTGACAAGGATGGTGAGTTGCTGATTCGTAGTGACGACGGGTACACCCTTTTCACTGAGGTATTCCCTGTTCAGGTGCGGCAGGGGAGCGATGTCGGGTCGACAGGTTTCGGTGCTCCTGTCGTGGTGGTGTTGCTCCTTGAAGGAGGCTGGAAGTCGTTTCCAGTCGACGAGGCCGACAATGACGCCGAGTGAACTCGTAGGGCGGGTGGTCTACTTCGGGCGGCGTCAAGCCAAGGTCGTCGCTGCAACGGATGACATGGTTCGCGTCGTCTTCGCTGGCGAGTGCGCCGAGGGGAGCATCCCTGAGTGGCGCTCCATTTCTGAGCTCAGTGAGGTCGAGGTGCCGATGGTGGTGAAATACAGCCATCGTTGGTGCCTGTGGCTCGACCCCGATGTCCCCATACGCAACGAAGAGGGCAAGGTTGTCGATCGTGGAGCTCGGTTCTTCGTTCGCACACTTGACGGAGAAGACCATCTTGTCGCGGAGTGGCGCGGTGATGGGATCTCCACCGATTCACTTTGGTGCGAGGAGCCGGCGCTCGTCTACGGTGTGACCACGACGCCTCACCAGCGGTGCATTCGGATGGCTCTCGAGGAGTTGCACTGGGTTTTGACGAGCGCTCTTCTCGTCGGTCCTGGTGATGGTGAGCTCGCGTCATTGGCCGACTGTGTTGAGAGCGGTGATGCTGTGTTGCCGACGCGCCGTGATGACGATTCTTGACAAATGGTTGACTTCGTCTGTCAAGGCGGCGAGGGCTGGAAACTGGGGTCGTGGCTAAGTGTTGAAGATCACGGAGTCGGCCCCGTGTTCTGGCTATGGGTTTGGATACCCGATTGCCAGTCGGCGATTCAGGGTGCTGTTGTCATACAATAGGTGGTGAGCCGTGGTGTCTCATAGAGAGAGTCGTGGTGAGTTCGGGAGTAGCAATCTGGCGAGGAAGACATGCCAGCTTTGCCGTGAAACCTACGTCGGGCAGAAGCAGTCGAAGTTCTGCTCGAAAGAATGCTACGTCAAGAGTCGCCGACGTGGGGCCATGTCGACGTGCAAGAATATCCATTGCCGCGTTCGGTTCCCTACTGCGACGGGTGAGTTGGGGTTCTGTTCGTGGGAGTGCTACAAGCGCGACCTCCCCCGCAGGCTGCTGCTCGTGGACAGCGAGCGTCAGGTCTATCTCGACCAACTAGACAAGCATGGGAACCTCACTGAGCAAGAGGTTGAGGTTTTGCGTGATGCGTTGCGTCGTGGTGGCATTGGCGCGAGTTCAGAGGAGTTGTTCGTCAAGCGCATCCTCACGGTGTTGGCCCGACTTGAGGAGACCGTGAAATATGGGACTGGCGTCACTGCAAACAGCGTGGGGGTTAGCCTCGGGCTGCGCTTCGGTGAACGAGCGGTGAAGGTGGTGCCCGTGCTCGAGCGTCTCGAGAGCGAGACCACGTTTCTCATCCAGGTGCCGGATGTTTTCCCGGCGAGGTGGATGCTCACAGAGGATGGAAGGAGAAAGGTAGTTGGTAATGGGTAGCAACGATCTAATGGGTGAGTCGTTTTGCGTTCCACTGGGTCACGTCGTCGGGCTCGTCGTCGACATCGTCGATGGCGCAAAGGAATACGTCGACCAGGCAAAGGATGGCGCCGCCATGGTTGCGGTGGCGCTCCTTCCAAAGCGGGTCGTGTGGCTGGCTCACATTCGCGTGCTGAGCGAGATAGGCATTCCCCACATCGAGGAAGGCTTGAAGGAGAGCTTGAAGGAGTCGATCAATTCGTGGTTCGAGGGAGGGGAGTTCGCGGACGTGTGCGACGTGTGCGGTGCGTGCGACGACGACGAGACTGAGAGAGGAGAGTTGCATTGAGGACACTACCGATCCCGCCGGCGCCAGAGCTCATCGTCGATGGGGAGAAACCAGAGGCACCCAAGAGATTCCAGGTCGTGCGCTACGCGAGCGATGCTCTCCTCGAGACCAATCTCAATCGCCTCTCTGACGAGGGCTACGAGTTGCGCAAGATCACCTATGACTGCGATCTGGAGCGTGGGGCTTGGGCGGCGGTGCTCGAAAACCCGTCGATCCCGAGGGGGCGGTGATTGGTCGGGTACAATGGGGTCATGACCATGACGCCCAAGCCGTCACCGTTGCCGCAGGTTTTTCGAATCTATTTGATGGGCTGCGATGCCTGTGGAACATTCGTAGAGATCAAAGAAGATGACACCTTGCCTCCGAATTGGCGGCAGGTTGAGTTCGAGGGGTGGGTCGGGAGCTTCTACGCTTGCTCGAGTAAGTGTGAGGAGATTCTGCGAGACAAGATTGTTGGAGGTTCATTATGAAATTGAGAGTGCTGGTCGAGGTCATCGGAGCCCCAGGTGGCAAGCCTCGGCGCAAGATGACGACCATCGAAGTTCCACAGAAGCGGGTCAAGCTCATCGAGACCTTCCACGGTGACAGCGCCATCGACTTCATTCTCTCTGAGGCTCTGACGGCTGCGACTGGTGCTTTCCAGATGCAGAAGAAGTCAGAGGCTATCGACCCAGTTGCGGCCCCGAAAGACAAACTCGAGGAGGTGCTCGGGTTGGGCATCATCGAGAACATGAATGCACGCGACAGGTCTTCAGGGCCAGGAGGGAGTATGTCCGGTGGGCAGGCACTCCCACCTTTGCCACGGGTCGGTGAAACTCCCCCTCGTCCGATTGGGCCAGGACCCGTTGGTTTTGGGTCTCACCGAGGGAAGTGATTACGGCGTGCTGAGGGGTTGCCTCGACAAACGATTGTTGTAGCATTACAATTTATGGGCGATTTGCTAAGGGGCGATATGAACCTTCCTGGCTCCGTAATACAAGCGTTCGACGAAGACGGGGTCATCGGTCTTGACGGAGACGGCGAAGACGATGGCGGCAACTGTGGCGATGTCAGCGGCAGCACGAGTCGCATCGTGAAGGCTCACGAGTACATTCGAGAGGTTGGTGTCGAGGCGATCCTCGAGGCACTCCGTGAACTCGGCGAGCTACCAGAGAACAGCACCGATTTGGTATATGATTAGAAGGGGGGGCAAGCTCTACCATTTAGGTTTCTTTGAGGGCGCACGATCTCATTGTTACGGGAGGACTGATCCTGCCGTGGCATAAAGGGGTTCGGCGCTATTGAAATATCTACAGTCGGGAGGGCTTG
>Ga0233413_10000284_pt1 | contig 25605 bp, 38 predicted proteins | sample Na_anoxic_6_MG_FD_189019 | JGI IMG/M metagenome (GOLD analysis project Ga0233413, IMG submission 189019) | Seawater microbial communities from Saanich Inlet, British Columbia, Canada - Na_anoxic_6_MG | ecosystem: Environmental > Aquatic > Marine > Inlet | place: Canada: British Columbia...
AAATATCTATCGATATAGGTAAATTAATGAAAATGGCTACAGATATAATTGGAAAACCAGAAAATAAATTTGTAGAAGTTGAATATGATGAAGAAACAAAACCCGAAGAATCAGCTAAGCCAGAAAAGTCAGCTTAAGAAACGTGGTAAGCATCTGCTTTTAGATATGAGGTTTAAACAAAAAATCTATTCGGGGCAGGTGTTCATGTTTCTTAATAGGCTTCCTGATAGAATCGCAATGAGAAAACTATCAAAAGCCATTGTTTGTAATAATAGTAATGGAACCGTCAGTGGGTACGTTATTTTATATACATCACATATATCATTCCACGAATCTTTGAATGAAGACAACACATCAAATGTAGCGATTGATGTTTATTCTTGTAAGAATTTTAGTGTAATAAAATGTCTAAAATCAATTAAAGAACTATTAGGTAATTATAAAATAATAAAAAAACAAGTAGTAAGACGGTGTTCTTAGTTTATTATTGTTGTTAAATTTGTTTGTAGTTCGCTATAAACACACATACCATTTACTACTTGTATGTTACAAGATTCTAGACACAACTCGAACGCATCTGCTCGTTCATTTATCGCTTGATAGTTAAAATATCCTACAAAAGCTAGGGTAACTATCATTAATAATATAAGACAGATGAATATCTTGACTTCTTTATTTCGATCCATCAACAATTACCTCTGATGTCTTACCCCATTCAACGCCTAGGAAAAAGATGAACAAACATCCAACAAACATTGGTATGAATCCCCACATACTATTTCCTCCGAGATCGTCAATGTGCATAGCGTTCATAAACGGTATCAATATTAACGATATTCCAACGAAGAAAATCAGCGCCGGTTTATATTCTTTTAACAATATATTCATTTCGAGACCTCCCGTTTTTTATTATATTTTTCTATATGGCTTATAATAATTCTTTTCATAGAATATCCATTATCCCGACAAAGGGTTTTGAATTTTTGAACAGTTTTAATATCCTTTTGTCGCTGTTTTTCAAAAGTTCCTTTTTTAGGAGAACGCAATTCTATGTATATACTTTGATCTTTCATAATAAATATACTATAATCTAATATTTATAAATATTTGTAACATTTAAAAGAAAAATAATTTAGGCCAGTTTCCTAGCCAAAAACAATTTAAACACTTGCACCAAATAATCTCAACAAAGAGAATATTACGACTCCAATTATTACAATTACAATGATTGCAAACCAATCTGGTATGCCTCCAATAGCTTGTAATGTTGTGTCTGTAGTATTCACGGCTGAACCACAATTCGTATATACTCCACTTGTGGAGTTACAAGTTGCTGTTACGCCGTTTGCTGTGATGTAGTTTGATATCTCTTGAGTTCGTAATGTTTCCATTATGTTAAGAGATACTACAACTAAAATGGCTGTTATTACCAAGCCTAAAGCTAGGCTCTGAAGCATTCCCATGCCTGAGTTTGTATTAGCCATATTTAATCACCGGTGTTCTTACACTGACGCCCCGAACAATCTCAATAGTGCGAAGATTACGACACCTACTACAACTATTACGATTATTGCGAACCAGTCTGGTATGTCATCGATAGCTTGGATAGTTGTTGTTGTTGCATTGTATGCGTATCCATCTGCTGTCTGTTGTCCTTGTAATGTTTCTAGGATGTTTAAAGAAACAACGACTAAGATTGCTGTGATAACTAAACCTAGAGCTAGGTTCTGAAGCATTCCCATTCCGTTATTATTTGCCATACTAAAAAGAGCATTTGGTGGGTATATATAGTTTTGTTACAAATATGTAGTAATATTCATGAATATGTCTTAATATTTACATACTCTTCGACAAAACGTTTATGAAGAATATAGCTATTATCAAAGCTAGAACAACTATCAAACCGGCATAGATGTTAGTACTTACAGATATCAACCCTAACCAAGAAGATGTAGCATTATGTTCGAGTGTACCTGATGTTTGGGCGTCATTAAAAGAACTAACCAACCCAATAACTAAAACTACCATTAGACCGAAGATCATTACCCCAAATACCAAATTATATATTTTTTTAACATCTATCATATTACCACTCTCTGGCCCGTTTCTTTTTTATTGATATTACTATGTTTTGTTTCTGAATAATGTTTTTAAATAGTATATCAAACGCTTCTGGATTACTTTTTGCGCCGACCTTATCTCTAAAATTTGTTATAAATATTTCTACTTTTTTAGGAACTCGCATTACCGGATATTTCTTATCGCTCAAAATCCACCAACCTCCTGATATTCAGATTTTGTTTTCGTTAATTTTTCAAACATTTCTATCACATATCTCAATGTGAAGTAAACAAATACAATCAATGCAACCGCCAATATCAAGGTAAATATATTAAGGCCCATATCTATAATCGGTTCGATTGATGTCATGTTTACTAATGTCGTTACAGATCCGTCCATATTAGTTGTTGTCGTTAATGTTGATGATACTGATGTAAGCATTAATGAAGTATAAACTGCCCCAGACAATAAGACTATTCCAAACACAATAAGTAGTATCTTAAGCTCCTTACTATTCTGGTCAAGGCTTAATCCTAACCACGTTATGAAGAATGACGCGCAGATTATAGTCAATACTATTATGAATAATACCATCACAGACGTTCCACTAAGGTCTGTTTCAGTAGTAGATACAGATTCAGTTTCTATATAATCGAATGAAAATAAACTAGCAAAGGTACTATTTCCTTCTGCTGTAACTGCTTTTACCCTCCAATAATAAGTATTACCGGTTGATATTCCAGAAATTGTCCATGTGTTATTAGATACATCCAACGTACTATTTTCAAACACTATACTCAAAAAGTCTGTATCACTTGCTAATTGGAAGTGATAAGTTATTGTATCATTGTCTATGTCAATTGAATTAGACCAATCAAAAGGTATAGAACTTGACGAATCAGAAACGTCAGCGTTTGATAGTGGGAATATTAATGATGGTATTGATGGTGGTTTGTTTAATATTGTTAAATTAGTAGAATCTTCTGTTGTTGAATCTACATATCCGTCATTCGCAAATACCGAACATGAGTAATTCATATCAAGCGCTGTGAAACTCGAATCCAATGTTTCAATACAATTTGCACCAGATGCACATATTTCAAGACTTGAGTAAATAAATGTAGCGTTTTCATAGAATGTTGTGTTCATTGTAAATGTCTGTCCTGAATCTGAATCAGTCATCGTCGCATTACAATAAACATCTTGATCACTATAATTTGTATAACTTGTTGTGTATATCATCGGTGTTGAAATTGTTATCGGATCGTTAATTATAAAAGTAGCCACATCACAATCTACATTAATACCACCAATAGATTTAGTTTCTATTTTTAATTTCTTAGTCTCTATAGTAACTTCATATTTATAATCAGAAACTTTGTTTAGTTTTATGATTGCATCTGGATCATCTGTTTCTGTATCATACCAAGTATGACCAAGACCATCTCCGATAACAACGTGGCCATCATATCCAGAACTTAAACGTGCGGTTATCTTATCCTTACTTTCAACATATCGAATTATTTTATTAGTTCCAGCGTTTTTAAATTCTATAATCTCAGAAGCACGATCATTTGTTTTCTTAACAGTTACAGACTTAATTTTATCACGATCACTTTCCTTAGTATAAAGTTTTGTTTTCTTACCATTAATAGTATATTCATATCCACCATCAATAGAAGTTTCACTTATAGAAATTTCCTCAGCTGTGTGATCGTCAGAACCACAAACAGTATGTGTATAAGTGTCAGGAACTAACGAGCCAGTATTATTATCCCATGTATAATTATTAGCAGTTATTCCAGTCACTTCACCAAAGAACACAGAAGTTCCGTTGGAAGCTTTGATGCTTGAGTTAGTACCATATAAATTTGTATCATTTACAGTTACCAACTGGGTTATATTATCATTGTAAGTTGTTGTTGAAAATTCTGTAGGTGTGTAAAATGTTATGTTTACATCAGTAACATCCAATTTAAAGCTAGAATTTCCAGAACTATCAGAAATTCCAACAGTATTATTTGCAAATACTTCCCATGAATGTATACCTTCAGTTAAGTTTGTGTCATTTGTATATGTGTAGTTATCATTTGTTATTGTACTATTTGTATGAATTAAATCACCACCAGAATCAAATATATTTATTATGTAATTTATTGTATCATCAACCGGATTCCAATCAAAGAAAATATCATTTAATTGACTTAATAATTCGTCAATAGGACTTACTGCTGTTGGTGCTTCTAATCCACAAGCTGGTTGAAATGTTCCAGCCCCACCAGTTGCACCATTATTATCTAAAGTACAATAATAAACAGTTACTCCAGCGTTAGCGTAAGCAGTTACACCAGAATCAATATATAATATATCTGTTATGTTTGCGTCAGATGTGAAGTAATAATCAGAACCATACAAACTCATATTCAAAACTTGTGCTAATGTAAAGTTTAAATTTTTATCAGAAACTGCATTATGTATCGTATTAAATGTTTTATCAAAAGCTTCCTGTCCATATACATTTATAGTTCCATCAAAATAAACATTACCAGAAGTAATATCAAAACTTCCAGCTGATATTGTTAAAGTATCTGTCGTATTGACATTCAAATTCTCAAATGTTACATTATTTATATCTATAGTTATGAAATCAACATCACCACTATCTGTTTCAAATGTTCCATTGAATTTCATGTTTTCAAAAATCCATGTATGACTTTTTCCATCCCAAATAGCACTTTCAGTTGAAGTTGATGATAATTCTCCTATAAAATTTGAAGAATTTGATTTTAATGTCCAAGTTGATATATCTCCAGAACCAAATCCTATATTTGCTTCATTTTTAAAACCTTCACCACTTACTGCAACTATTCCTTTTTGAGTTGAATTTCCTAAAGTAATTACAGATTTTTCATATGTGAATATACGACTATCTCCAGTAATACTATTAACAATATTTATATCATTACCAATAGCAAAATCATTATCAATATTTAAATTATAGAATACTACCGGAATTGAAGAAATTATATTATTATAAAGTGAACTACTTCCACTTTTAAAAGTTCCTTCATTATGTGTATAGTTTCCAAAATTATTAAAATAATTAAATACAGTTGTTACATCACTTGTAGCATCATAAGTTCCACCTGAGTTTATTGTTAGAGAACCAAATTCAGCAGTTGATGGTGTAACAGCGTTTGTATCTAATGTACATCCACTTCCGATTATAACATCTCCATCAACATCTATATTTTTTCCACTATATGCTTCAAGATTTCCAGAAACAAGTGTTAAATTTCCAGTAATATCATCAAGTTCGTTTCTATAAACCAAAGTAACTCCACCATTATCAAGTATAAAATTTCCAAAATCTGAAGAAACTCTAATCCATTTTCCATCATTCGGAGATTCTATAACAATAGTTCCGTTATTGTGTGTAAATGTACCACCATTTGTAAATGTATATGTTCCATCATCAGAAGTTATTGTTGTATTTCCACTTGTAGCATCATAAGTTCCACCTGAATTTACTGTTAAAGAACCGAAAGAAATAGGATAAGCATTACCTGTTATTTTAGAACCAGCTTCAATAACTACATCACCATCAACTATAAAATCTCTTGAGGATTCTAACAGCATTTCACCAGATGATGCTGTAAAATCATTATCAACTAAACAATTTCCACCACCCAATCGTATATTACGTGCAACATCTCCCATGTCCATTATTAAATTATAATAACTTTCTAAACCCTGATTTCCCAAATATGTACTTTTTGGAGTTGTTATATTGAAAGTTCCATTATTATGATTTAATATTCCAGTACCAACAAAATTAACTGAATAAGTTCCGTCATTATCTGTTATCTCAGTCGTCCCACTTGTAGCACTATAAGTTCCACCTGAATTTATTGTTAAACTTCCTAAAGTAACACTCAAATTTCCACCATCTAAGTTTCCAGTACCTTCAATCAAAGCATCTCCGGTTACATCTAAAGTAGAATTAATCAAAGTCATATCACAACCAGCAAGAACATTCAAATCCCCACCAACAATAATTTCTGAATCGTAATATGTAGAAGTATTTGAACAATTCAAATCACCAGTTATATTAACTAAAGAAGGATCAACCCAAACAATACCAGTAAAGAACGCATTTCCACCAACATTCAAATCAGAATTAGTCATATTAAACGTACTAGAAGAATTAACAACAATATCACCAGTAACATTCAATTCAAATCCGTTTGTAGACCAGTCTTTGGTTTGTGTATAAACATTAGCACATTCAAAAGCACCACCTTGCGTTACATCAAACTCAGCACTACAATCATTTTCAATGGTGAAATTATTAGATGTTGTTTGTGTTGTTGTATATCCAGCATCCTCGTCAGATGTTGCATTTATCTGCATTTTATATTCACCGTCAGCAACCTCAGAGGTATTAAAGTAAACATGAACATCTGAATCATCTGGTGAATAAAATGTCGCGTTTACAAATTGTACAAAACTTCCATCAGGGTCTAATAAAGATAATGTATGATTTACAATACCAACACCATCAGGATCAATAGCCATGTTTATATGAACTGTCATCCAATTCCAAAATGTTAATAATAAATTATCATCTTGATCTGAATGATCACCATCTTCTTTGATACCTTGTGCATAACTTTCAATATTTGGTGAACCGACTCTATAATTAACATCACCTATTTCGTCTTCAATGAATGTGAAATTAGTATAATCATTTCCTAAATTATCTTCAACATAAATACCAACTTCTGATATACTATTTGCGCTAATCTGTGAGAACCAAATATCTGGTGTAAAATCTGCTTGTGTATATGAATCACCATCGTCTGTACTTGTCCAAGCAACATCAGAATCAGCAAAACTAACATTAGTTCCAGAACTACTATTTGCATATTTAATATAATAAGATTGTGATGTTGGTATTCTTGATCTCAAATAACCATAAGAATTATTTGTGGTATGTATTCCACCAATCATTCCATTTATTACAGTATAAGTTCCTTTAATATATGAAGAATTTCTTGACGAATATGATAACCCATTATCAATATCGGTTTTACTAAAACCATTTAAGTAAACACAATTATCATCATCGTCTTGTGGTGCAACACCACCTGCTATATTGTATGTCGAATTACAATAATAAAATTCCAAATCAAAAGAACCCAAAGCATTTTCATATCCAACATTGAAAAATACGTTAGTTGTATAATTAACTATATCATGAATCCTTTTACCATCCCAGAATTTAACTAACAATCCATCATCAATATTTACACTATGATTGTATTTCTCTGCGATTTCCATCTTACCTCTGCTTAAATATAATGTACTAGGAAACAATGCTACTTCAACGGGAGATGTATAATTCATTGAACACCAAGTCGCACCACAAGTTAAATCAATATAAGGATTTTGACCTGTTGCTGTAGTGTTAGGTGCTACCGCATAAGTATAATTATCACTGAATATTCCAGCAGAATCATACCACATATCACCCAAAACCCGTCCATCTGCTAAAAGTATATTTTCAGTAAAATGACTATTTGATTCTGACTTATCATTATTAGGTGGTCTTAAACTCCAATGATTTTCATCCGAAACAGTATCATTAATAGTTCTTGTTATTAAGAAAGTTGTTGCATTTATTCCATCGTCATCAGTACAATTCACTATTAATTCATATAACCCAGTTGAGTTTTCTAATATGTCTGATGGTGTAACTGATGTTAATGAACATTCAATAGAAAATCCTATAGTTGAAACTAACAAAATTCCTACTACTAATGTGAATAATAGTTTATTCATATTTATTGCCTCTTATAATCCGCGAATAATAATATTATGTTAATTGCTATTATTATAGCTATTGGTTCATTACCAACAAGACCCAAAACGAATCCCAAAATACCAACAAGCGCGGTAACAAACGCACCAGCGCGTAATGATACTATGGTTTCAAACCCATTCATTTTCAAATTTATGAAGGTTATTGAAAACATTATCAACATTAATCCCCAACCTATAACTCCGTTTGTTAAATCTGAATTTACGTACACGAACAAATCTGTTATTGTCGTTATGTTTGATGGTGAAGGGTATAATGGATCCATAATTAAACCTCTTGTCTTGATAGGAATATTCCAGCTATTGCCGATACTACCAATACTGATATTATTATTCCGACAAAATTAAGCATCGGTTCTGGTATATGGAATATTCTAGCAATATCACTAACTAATGTTGTTAATAAATTTCCAGTTTTCCATAAAATATTAATTGATTGAACTACACCCGATGGTATTCCAATAAGATTTTCTGTTATAGTTTGTTGTCCAAACTGTTGTGATCTGTTACTCATTTCATCGGATATTTCAGCAAGTTCAATTATTTCTGACGTGAAAGTATTATATTCAGCGCTTTGATCTACTGCTGTTACACTATATGTACTAGATAAATCAGCTGTTAAAATACTCATTCCTGATAATACAATCGCTACTATAACTATTGTTATTAATAATTTACTTAATACTTCCGCCATTTCATGACCTCGTTTTATTTATATATAATACTAATAATACTAAAATCGCTCCGAGACTTTCTAAGTTTAATTGTATAAATCCAAATGCGTATGATATGAAAAACGCAACACCAACCAAATATATCACAGTGTCAGGTGAAATTACCATACCAATACCAGCGAACGACATAATGAAAAACATTGTTATTAATACACCATCAAGTCCATAATCTATATGTGTGCTGTCATCAATACTATCAGACAAAACCATCCAGAACAAATCTTGGAACTCTACAACTACATTAAACTTGAAAAATCCACCAGTAGTATTTGTCACATCACATGATAAACTTGAACCGGTTGTACTCAAATCACATACATTTTCAAAACCAAAATCTTCAAATTTATCTACATCCAATGCCCATCTTACCATACGTCCAGAACCATCGATAACATCACAATCGATTGTGCTTGATGTATTACTACAAGAAACTGTTATCTGATTCCAAATTCTATAAAATTCTCCATGTGGTGTTCCGGTTAATGTTAATGATATTGTGCTTGTTGAATACTTTGAAGAATCAAATATCTCATCAACAACATCTTCGTCATAAACAACAAATCTATATAGAACATCATTTGCTTTGTAATTAATAATATCTTTTCCCTCACTGTTTGTTGTTCCCATAGCTACAGTTATGTGTGTTCCCAAATCTTCATAGAATCTTTGTAATGCAAATCTTCTACCTTCTTGAGGATTAAGGTCTGTGTCTTGTATTAAAACTTCACTGAATGTAGAATTTCCATTACTCAATGAATAAAGATCGATTGTTTCTACTGTGCTTCCGATTGAATGATTTTGTAAATAGTAGAATCTATGATCATCATGTTCATCTAATTTGTATCTTATGACAGCATTAATTCTTCTGTCATCAAAAGGATTCATACAAATATTATATGTGCTATTTCCTGTTAGATTAAATGAATTTGTATTTCCAAGCAAAACGTCTGATACATAAACATCGGCAGTACCGTTACCAGCCAATCTTCCAATTTCATCAAATAAGTTCAATGTCATTGTTATATTTCCTGAAGTACAAGAAACAATTTCATAATTTATAACACTTATGTTGAAACTTGATGATACGTTTCTACTTTCAGAACCGTATGATATGTTCATAAACGCTGTTATGTTATAGGTGTCTGGTGATATTGGTACCATTAACGTATCATTAAATACGCTAATAAATTCGTCCATAGAATATGCCGTGTTGTTAATAGTGTATGTAGATGTTATTGTTGCTAGGTCAGTAACGTTTGTATAATCAAGAGTTAATACAGCATCGTTAGCTACTATATATTGCAAACCATCTGATGAAAAAGAATCTAAGCTGTATGCAAATTTTGTTTCTTGCTGTGATTGTGTTGTACTTGTTTCATACACAGTACCGTTTGTATATCCAACATCATAAAAGAATTTAAGATTTGTATTATCGCCTTCTGTTTGATAAATATCTAATTCGTGTTCATATCTTAATTCGATAGTACTTCCAATAGTTGGTGTCATTGTATAATTAGTATCATTTATTTCAACCTTCGCAGTTACGTTGCCGATTGAAGTATCATTAACGAAGCTTAAGTTGTATTGATTTTGTTTTATTTCGTATAAATAATAATCATTAAAACTGTTTAGAGAATAACCGTCTCCATAAATTGTATTGTTTTCTTCTGTACCAAATGATGATGATGATGGCGCACCAACCCACGCAGTTTTTATGAATATGTTATCTATATAATAATTAGCATCCCCACTACCAGAACCTTGGAATCTTAATCTTGAAACACCTGTATTTGATTGATATGTGTTGTTGAAAATATTATTATAATTTATATGAAGTATATGTGGAATACCCGATCTATGTTGCATCCTTATTAAATTATTATAATTGGGAATTAAAGGGGCTACACCAGAATCAGTACTACCTAAACTACCAGCAGTTCTCCAAATAACATTATTATTATCCATTCCATCACTTCTTAAGAATAATGATGTTCCAGTACCAATATCGTTAGCATATATTGTAGACATTGCTGTTTCGTTTGGACAAACACCAAATACAGAATATTTTATATCTGTTGTATAATTTAATTGGAATAGTGTTTCAGTATTAACACCACCGGTTAATGGACTAACTAAATCTACACCCGAATCATCTCCTAGTCTCAATAATTTATTACTACCATCTACTACTAATTCTATATCAGAAGTTCCACCAACACTTGTCCATACATTTAATACACTAGCTGTTGATGCATAATTATCAAATGTTTCTTCATACTCAAAAAGGTCTGTAGAGTTTGATAATGTTGATGTTAATGATCTATTATTATAATACACATAAATAGTTTGGTTGTGTGTAACATTCGATGTTATATTAATATAAAACCAAGCCCAAGCACTGTCAGTTTTGTCATATAGATAGTAAGTAATTTTATTCTCATCTGATGTTAATTGTGTGAATCTCACATCAGAAAAATCACTATTCATATCAGAATCATAAGTAACATTTAATTCTGTTTGATAAACAGAATATCCAACTTGTGTAGCATTGACTTGAATCTCTTGTCGATATTCTAAATCCCCATAATACCAACCGAAAGCTCCGCTAGAGAAAAGTATTAAACATAATGTAAATATCAATATCTTTTTCATACAAACGTCGCCCTCCGATTTCTAATATACAATGCGATGACTACTAAGACTCCAACGATAGCAAAGAACACCGGAAGCTGAGGCATAATTATATTCATGAGTGGGAAATTACCAACAACGTCTGTCATTGGTTCTGATACTGCTAAGCTATGATACATATTTGATGCTTGTGCAACAACGATACTGACAAACACTAAAGTCAATATACTAACAACTACAAACACTGGATCAGCATCCAGTTTATACGATCCAACAATAATCGCCAATGAAGCCCCAAAGAATATTAATAATATTCCAGTATCAAACATTTCCAATCCGGTTTCTAATGAATCTAATGCAGTTGTGTGTGATAGTCCGATGTCTGCAGAAGCTTCATTAAACGCTGTAGTAAAACTATAAAGTATGAAAACTGTCAAAACGATAACAAACATCCAAAATGAGACCGCACCAAGGTCTAATATACTGCCTTTGGCCATAGAATTATATATTATCTGTATTTTAAAAGCTTTTTAAAATGCAGAAACGATGTATTATTATGGAAAAAATTAAAACTTTCACACTGATTTTAATAGTGTTTATTACTGGTTTCACATTTGGATATAATGATCAAGTAATTCAAAATAATATTAACATGAACCAATATGAAATAGTCTTACAAAGCTGTGGGTCTATACTTACACAAGGAGAATATTCTTTATTGACAGCAAAGGCTAGATTTCCAGATGCTACGTGGATAAACGTAAATAGCGCTTTAACGAGGTGTGATGAATGGTTGAAAAAGACAAGGAAATAATAACAAAAATAGCGAAAAAAGTTATTCCGGTTGGTGCAAAATTTGGCGGACAATCAAAAGAAGAACCAATGATTGGACAACAAAGTAAAGCATTACCTTTAAGTGGTAAAGTTACTAGAAGAAGACAAACAGTACCTGACACAATTATACCACGTCAAGTTCAAACATTAATTACACCACCGATCCAAGAAGAAGTTAGATCTGAAGTTAAACCAGAGCCAGTACCATTAACACCAGTTCAAAGAAGAGAAACCCAATTAGTTTCTCAAAGGTCTACACCAACACAACAAAACAGATTAAGAACAGTTGAAGAATTTACTAGAGAACAAACACGAGGCTTGATTCCTATTGGAAGACGAGAAGTTTCTCGTGGTGTTGAATCCGCATTTTTTGTAGACCCTAAAGGTGTAGTAGATGGCCAAGCTGGATTCATTCAATCGTTCCCAACATCTGGTGGGGATACTAAAGAACGAGTTAAACTTATAGAAAAAAGAGAAAAAGCACTTGGTGAAAGAATTAGAGAAGCTTCTAAATTCGGTATTCACAGAAAGAAAGGAAAGGACATTGGTGAAGTTGCCGGAGCATCTATTTTCGAACCGATAGCTGACTTAGCAACAACACCTTTTGCTCTTGGAGAAGGTGCAAAAGTTTCAGGAGAAACACCATTAATAAAACTCGGAGAATCTGCAAGAGATTTATTATTACCAGCAGTTCCTTTGAGTAAAGTTGTCGGTGGTGTTGTTCAGGAATTTTCAGAAAGACCCGCTATTTCTTTGGGAAAGTTATTAACCGGTGCAGTTTTAATCGGCGGGGCTGAAAAAGCTTTGAAAGGAAATCTTGGTGGATCACCAGTATTTTCAGTGTCACCAAAAAAAGCTAGAAAACCTAAGATAAAGAACATAGGTAAAATCAAAGGAGAGTTCGGAACAGAAATATTAGGAAAGACCACAGATACTAAAAAAGGATTAACAAGAATAAGATCTAAACAAACAGCATCATTAAAATCTAAGTTAGATGGTTCTTCTATTGATACACAATTTTTAGGTAAGAGTGATACGATAGTTAGTAAAAGATTAATAATAACTCCTGACGATGTTCCAATCACATCACAACAACAAAGCACTGGTGTTTTTACATCACGTGCAACTGGAAGACCAAAAGTTTTAGATACACGTCTTGGTAAAGCACTTGGGTTTGAAAAAACAGGTGTTAAGAAAGTAGTTGATGTTGTTGGTAGGGTTGATGCAAAAGGACAGGCTCTTGACTTGGATGAATTTGCTAAGATAAAACTCGGTGTTAAAAAACCAGATATTAATTTGGTACAGTTTAGACAAGCCGGTAAAGCTGACATTGGTTTAGGTAAAGGAATAAAAGTACCAAAGACATCTAAAATAACAATACCAAAACGATTAAGAATATCAAAGCCGATTAAAAGTGATATTTCAATTCCATCTAGTAGTAAAACATTAAAGACTATTTCTACATCAACAACAAAACCATTAGACAAGGCATTAAAATCTGCTGGGTTTGGAACTTCAGGTGACGTTGGAAAACAATTAGGTTTATCAAAACAAACGAGAAAATTTTTTAACATGAGAGAAGTCGATGCTGGTTTGATAGCTAAGAAACAAGACGGTGGATTAATAATCGGAGAAATTGGTGGTGTTTCTAATATTGACGATTTAACAGTAGCACTTGGTAAACGTCGTGTATCATCAACAAAAGTTGGAACATCTACTGTTGATTTGTTAGATGATGTAGTTTTACAGAAGGGAGTAAAAATACCAAGAACAATAAAGAGAACACAACCAAAACGGTTTAAATTATTTACACCATCTAAGAGTAAAGTTGTTATACAATCTAGTAGTAAAAGATTAAAGACTATTTCTACTAAGGTTAAAGACCCATCTTCATTAACAACATCCAGAGCAGTTAAACAAGTAACACCAATCGGAGCAATAGATGCACAGTCATCAGCAGTATCAAGAATATCTAGAGAATTATTAATGCCTGAAACTAAAATTAATATTAGACCGTTTGGATTTTCTGTAGATACTAAATCAGTTAGACCACCAACACAAAACTTTGACTTTTCTACAGATGTTGGTTTAAGTTCACCGACCGGTTTGATAACTGGTCAGCCAAGTAAACAATTACCGGATATAACTGGAATACAAATGCGATCACAAAATCGCGAAAGATTAGAAAAACAATTACAAGAAAGGGTTACAAAAAAAGGAATAAAACAAATAAGAAAATCTAGTGTTGATAATGCTCAAATTATAGTGAATAAAAATATTCAAGACATATTCGTGGGACAAAAACAAATACAAGACCAACTAAACCCACCGACAACAAGATTAAAACCTCCAAAGCAACAATTTAGACCACCAGCACCACCACAAATAATAACACCTATCACACCACCATTTGTACCAACTGGTGGTGGATTTGGCGCCTTTCCACCACTTCCACAGTTTGGTGGAGGAAAAATACTACGAAGAAAAAAAGTTACTAGAAAACGCCCATCAGGATCACAAGGTCAAATAACACCATCAGTAACTGCGAAGCTTTTCAATTTACGGCGAACGAAAGATATACCGAAAGGATTTGATTTTACTGGTCTTGAAATAAGATTATTACCGAAGAAGAAGAAAAAGAAGAGTAAAAAGAAACGGAGGTGAAATTTATGAAAAGAAAATGTGATAGAAAATGTATAAAGAAAGTTAATAAATTTTTGAAATAATTGAATTTTTTAGGGATAGTAAAAACATTTAAATATTCTAGAATGTTATAGCATATTATGGATAATGATAATAATAGATTAGATAGTGTTGGAAAACAAGATCATTATTTAATACCACAAGCATCAGCCGAAAACAAAACGATTCTCGATTTATTAGATTCACGTGTTGGTATTCAAGAACTTTTACATTCACTCGCTGGTGAGGTAAAAGACAACAATACTGGAATGTGGGTACAACAAATACTAGGACATAACGAAGCCGGTGAAGCTTTGTATATGCCCCCAAAGGTAAACAAGCTTGGTATCGAGGCAATACGTTTAGAGCTTCAAAGGGTCGGTAAGGATGTTTATTTATCAAATTTAGACATGAGAGAAATTGGAGACATCATGCTAACATTAAACTTCAATTTATCGACATTATTCTTTTTTAGATGGAAAGATTTTGGAATACACCCTAAGGATATCAGTAATGTTCATTGGTTAATAATGGATAAAATTTATATCTCATTCAAACGAGCCTTTGGTGAAGGTGAACGAAAGTTCTTGAAGAAACCTTTATCATACACAGAAACACAAAACATCAGCCAGAATCAACCACAACAACAAGGAGGTTTTAAAATATGAGTTTTTCAGAACATTTTAAGAGAATGTTTGGATTTAACATCACAGCTATCATTATGCAGAGACGTGGTAATACAATAAAACTGCATATCGATAAAGCAAAAAAAATCGATGGTAAAGACGGAAAAGTAAGTTATAGCTTTAAAATTTTAAGAAAGGACTTTAAACCACCTGACACAGATTGTATTTATGTAGATACCCGAGGACGGGAATATTTATTCCTTTCAACAACCGATATGTCTCAATTCATACCAACGAAAGTATCTTGGACAACATCCGACGGAGCGGAATTAATACCAATAGATAAGGACATGATTAACTGGTTAGTTACTACTTACCAAAAGGGAGTAGAAAAATACTCAAAGCCGACATTTTTCCAGCAGTATGGTGGATTATTAACGATATTCGGTTTGGTAATTGGATATGCGATAATGATGCAAGTAAACATACAGTATTTGGAAAGCGTCGCACAACAGATCGGTGGACTATCAAGTGCATTAATATCAGCCACAGAAAACTTCAAAACAATGTGTATTCAAAGCGCAATATAAAACGGTGTTATAATGGACAATAGTAAAACTTCAATTCATCAAGACGCACAAGCAGACTTACTTAGATTAAATACATCACTAAGGGAGGCCGACGAATCAAGAAAGCGAATCGACGTCGGCCACTTCCACTTTTTGAAGTCTTATTGGAGTGCTTTAAATAGTGCGTATAGAAATACAAAATCTGTGCTTGATAATAAAGAAGTATCGAAAATTATGACAAGTCTTAGAAACGACATATTACGACAGATGAATGATGAACAAGTCAAAGCAAATGCTCTTGGTCGTGGAATTTTGCCGACAAAGCGCATGATGGACGATATGGACAAGTTGCATGAATTAATCTTAGAACAGAAGCAAGATTTGGGATTGGGTATAATAATGATTAAGAAGACAAAAAAGGGGGCTTTTGATTTATGAATGCAAAAAGAATTAAAGAAATGTTATTTTCTAAAATTACGTTTAAACCCATTGAACCAATAATGATATTTAATATAGTTGTGTTAATTGATTTTTTTATGTTCAATACAATTTCATTGATGTTTTGTGGTATATTATTATATTTATATGGTATGTTAATATTTAATATAATAAAAAGGAAGTTGGTAAAAAATGAAAGGCAAAATTAAACCGTCAATAGAATTTGTAGACGAAGGTGGAGAATTTTATGGTAAGAACCAAATAGACTATCAAAGAACATTAATGGCGCATATATTGGCTATGTCGAAATTAGTTTGCTGGATTCCATATTTATCAAATAAAGACCTTAACCCGACAATATCAATCGATCAGTTAAGATCGCTTAATTACGAATCCCTTAATAATTCTACGATATTCCTAGAAGCGTTGCTTTCACCATATCGCGATCAAAAGTATGTTTCACGAATATCCGCGCTAAAACTAGAAATAAAAGAACGGGCGGAAGAATTTCCGGACTCATCTGAAAATGATAGAATAAAGTACGAAGCGTTCAAAAAATTTGCATATCTGATTCAATTAATGGGTCGTAAGGAATTACTGTTAGTTGAAAAGATAGAGGCGATTATTGGATGAATAAAGAAAAAGAATCAATCGGTTATGTAATGTTGAATCGGGTTAGGGATAGGCTTTTGGTTAAGAATAAAAACTGGATGTGTGTAGTTTGTGGTCAAACTGGTTCTGGTAAAAGTTATGCCGGTTTAACACTAGCACAGCAAATTGACCCGAATTTTTCTGCCGATAATATTGTTTTTACCCCTAGTGAATTTATGGCGTTAATGAATAGTGGAAAGCTACAAAAGGGTTCTGCGATTATATTTGACGAAGCTGGTGTCGGAATAGGTGCTAGGGAGTTTGCATCTATGTCAAACCGACTTATGATGTTTGTAGCCCAGACATTCCGGTTTAAGAACTATGCTGTCATATTTACTGTTCCGGCGTTCAGTATGATCGATGCACAAGCTAGAAAGCTTATTCATGCTTATGTAGAGACATTATCGATTAATAGGAGAAACAAACTTTGCCGGACGAAATTTATGAATGTTCAGGTTAATCCGCGCTTTAACGATAAAATCTACATGAAATACCCAATGATCAAACATCAAGACCGAACGAAGAAATTATTCAGAATATACTTCAAACTGGCCACAGAGGACCTCATAGAGGAATATGAAGAGAAGCGAGGTATCTATATCAATAAAATGAATAAAGAGATACAAGCGAAGCTCGACCGTCAATACAAAAAGGAAGTTAAAGAAACGCGCAATGATGTCAGTGAGACCGTGAAGATGATCATGGAGGATAAGGAACTTAGAGATAAGATAATAAGGGAAACAAAGGGTGGTAAGAGTATAGCCCCAGCACCATTGATTAAGAACTACATACCAGAAATAACGTATGAGAAGGCACGTGCGATTTCCTTCATACTGCGAGAGAAGCTCTTGAAAAAACCCCAGATCTACACTGATAAACCTTAAGTTATAACACTGTTATACAACGCCGTTATATTGTCCAGCGGGGACCAATTAAATGTTAGATTACAATCCTACACAAAAGTAATCTTTATATACCAGTGTGACCTAATAATATACACGTGATACCTATGCTCAAACAGAAAGATATACCAGTCAAGCCTATACCAACAGCAGTAAGTCCGCAGTACTTATTGTCAGTTGCTAAGGAGAAATTAGATCCAGATGACTTGGCTTTATTTTGTGTAATATATACAACCGGTGCGAGGATAAAAGAAGTCTTGGCGCTTGAAAGAAAGGACATTATTATCAAAGAGATGTACGGAAAAAAGATAATGGAGTTCCACTGTAAGAACCAAAAAAATCGGCGTCTGATGATTAAGATTATTCCTCTTATTAGAGAAGGAATTGATGTCGAGTTTTATGATATAATATATGAGTACATCAAAGACATTCAACAAGAAGCAAAATTGTTTTACTTATCTGACTGGGAAGAGTCTGCTCGGGTTATCGCTCACAGACGGCTTAATAAGATAAGAATAAAGACAACGGCCACATGGGGTCAAGAATTTATCAATCCTTACTACTTTAAACTTTATCCACATTTCCTCCGACATTGTAGAACAACACATTGGAGAGAACATTGGGGATTGGGTGATAGAGAAATCATGAGATTAGCCGGTTGGTCATCTCCAGCGATGATAGGCACTTATGATGTTATAGCAACCGACTCAATAATAAAGAGGCGGTTGGGGGTTAGGAGGTAATTGGTATGAAAAAGAAAATAGATAAATTTAACTGTCCTGTATGTTGTAATTATAAAACCACACTAATAAACGGAATAATAAATAGCGATACGATGATATTATTTTTTCAATGCTGTAAAGCAAAATGTCATAAAGTGATTATAAAGGAGATCTATATGTATGAGTAAATTTAAAACTTTAAGCTTCATGAAGCGCGAGCATACGCTCGGCGTGGTTGGTGTGATAATCGGGTATATGTTATTATCCCAGTTTATCGGCAATTCGGTTTTCCTTGTTTTTGCCTTTATTATCGGCGCAGTAATGGGTTATATGTATGGGAAGAGTAAGTTTGAGAACCGGCAAGATACAGCTGACTTTTCAGCGTTTATTAAGTGGCGGAAAGAATATGAAGATAAGTTGAAAGAAAATAAAGAACAGGTGGTTGGAAAATGAAATCACCTGTAAATAAAATCCAATGGGAAGACATTACAAAATCTGTAACTATTCGCAGAAACCTAAATCCAACAAGTATAGCACCTATTCTTATTCACGAAAAAAAAGAAATAGGTATATTTATGCATGATGGTTTGTCTATTTCAAATAGTGACTATAAACATGAAAAATCTATGATCGACTCATGGATAATCTTAAAAAAGAAAGGAGTTGAATAAATAATGGGTGCGTTTAACATAACCGAAGAGGGAATAGCCCCATGGTTACCAATGATGATAATCATGGCTGTCCTTGTCGTTTACATATTAAATATAATAATCAATCGAGGGCCGAGCTTACCAAATATATTCCCATCAATGCCGAACATATTACCATGAAATATAACGGAGTGATATTATGAAAAAGAAAGTAAAAATGATTTTAGGATACCCGAAAGCAATGGTGGTTAATACATCAATGCTATTGATCGGAATAGCTATGCTATCGATGGGGGATTGGGCTATGCAGTATAAGAACATAGTGTTGGTATTGAGTGTTTACCACCCAGTAGCAGTATCCCGTGCGATGTTTATATCAGGGGCTATCTACATGATGGGAATGATGTACACAATAACATTCGCTAAGAAGATATTACACGACCTTGGTTTCCGATGTAACTAAAGCTTTATATAGCATGAGATATAATGATATAGTATGGACAAAACGAATGTAGTTGTTATACTTTGGGTTATTGCTTTTGTCATAGGTACAGCAATCATAATAACTATTACTATAGAAGCACTTAATAATAACACTCTATGCTCAGACAAATGTTATTATCATGGATATGACGATTATAGAGTTGTACATCATAAAGAAAACAACACCAACTCATGTTTTTGTAAAAACGCCGGTGAAGTGCCGACTCAGGTGTTTATTGATGGGAGTGAATGAATTATGACAGATGACGGAATGTATGGAATCGCGCGGTATGGAATGGTGCGAAAGCTGAATAACGATGGTACTCTAAGCATTACATTAACAAACGAATTAGAGTCTTTAGGCCTACATGATGGAAGCTTGGTGCATATTACTCAGGAAGGCGACAAGATAATTATTAGGCCGAAAGTTGAGGATCATGATTAAAAAGAAATGGGTCGCCCCGAAGGGCTAAGTATCTATTTCTTTTTAGAATATTTAAATGGAGAGGTGAATATAAAATGAATAAATATAAATCATGGTGCGACCGATGTAATCGGCCGAAGTTTGAATGTTGGTGTTAGGATTATGATGTTATTATCTTTTGAAGGTATTCAAAAACTTTATGAAATGCACAAGAAGGGGGAAAAGCTTCCCGAAGAGTGGGAAAACGCTAGTATGGATTATCTAAAGCGATTAGAACTAAGAATATTAAAAAAAGAAGATGATTTACAACAAGAAAAGAAATTAATGAATAATGCTGTTAAAATGCGCGAGGTTATATTACATGGAACATTATCTAGACAACGAAATCGACCAGATGAGAAAGAAGCTTGATGATAGCTATATCGACCCAGAATTTAAAAATCAGGTATTGCAATTCTTATTAGAAGGTCGAATGGGTATTCCAAAAGCGACTGAAATGATTTGCTCCGCTTTTTTAAAGATTAATAAGGTTTATACGATCCGAGACGATAATTTAACTGAAATGTGGATATACAAAGAAGGCATCTACATACCAGAGGGAAAAAGCTTCATAAAAGAGTTCTGCAGAGAAGTTCTAGAGGATTCCTATAAAATAACCATTGTGAACATGGTAATCGCAAAGATTGAGGTCGATACGTTCATTGAGATGAAAACTTTCTTCTCTATTGAAAACCCATGGGAAATAGCTGTTAAAAACGGCATTCTCAACACAAAGACTAGGGTATTAACTGATTTTACACATGAAAAACGATTCTTCACTAAGATTAATGCTGAATATAAAGAAGGGGCTAAGATTGATAAGATAGGGAAGTTTCTTGAGGATATCCTAGATAAAGAAGACGTTCCAGTAATTCAAGAGATGGTCGGTTTTGTTTTAGTTAGAAAGTATTTTTTAGAGAATGCGTTCATGTTATTAGGTTCTGGTGCGAACGGGAAAACAAGGCTCTTAACACTTATTGAAAACTTCTTACACTCAGACAACTGCGTCTCAGTACCATTACATCAATTATTAAACGAACAATTCGCTATGGGTGAACTTCATAACAAGATGGTCAATATCTCTGGGGATATTTCAAATAAAACTCTAAATGAAACTGGTTTATTCAAACAGATAACCGGAAGCGATCCAATAACCGGAAACCGTAAGTATAAAACGAGATTGACGTTTACTAATCACGCAAAATTAATAAATTCATGTAATGAACTACCAAAGACTCGAGATTCCACGCATGGTTTTTTTCGCCGGTGGGTATTAATAGAATTTAAGAATCGGTTTGTTAAAGCTAAGGAATTTGAGTTTATGCTTGATGATGAGAAGAAATTTAGTAAGATTGCTAATCCGGATATAATACAAGAGATAATGGATGAGGAAGAGATGTCTGGTATGTTAAATTGGGCTTTGGATGGATTAAAACGATTGATTATGAATAATGGTTTTAGTTATAACCAAACCGCTAAGGAAGTTAAACTTAAATGGTTACGATTATCAAATAGCTTTCATGCTTTCTTCATGGATAAATTAAAGAAAGACCATGATGAATATGAAACAAAAGGTAATCTTCGTCAGGCCTATTCAAAATATTGTCATCAATATGATTTAAAACCTGAAAATGATAAATTTATAAAACAAACAATGGAAGATAGTGGTTGTTGGGAAGAACGGAAACGAATCGACGAAGAACGTGTGTCTTGTTGGTGTGGAATATCATTAAAAAAATAAATCAAAGGTGGTCAGGGGTGTCAGGGTGGTCAATGTATTTCACCCTTTATACATACTTTCATTCAAAAATAAAGGTTCATGTTACCCCTGACCATCGAGACCACCCTGACCATAGATACTAGATTTATAGACAATTGTCGATATTTATGATACCTTTTAACGAAGTGTATGAATAACTGAGGTGAAACGAAATGACTGAAATAGATTGGACGAAATTTGAATCAAATTCGTCGTATGTGAAAATATTGACAGGTGTACCAAAGAAATTGAGATTTGAATCAATGAAACAAGACGATATAATAATCAACAACCGGAGTATATCAGGATTGGTATTTACTGTCGTCAAAGAAGACGGGCAAGAAGTTAATAAGACTTGGACAGCAACAAGCAAAAGGCTTATTAAGCAGTTGAAACCATTTGTCGAAACTGGCCGGATAGTGGAACATGAATTTACAATAACCAAATTTGGCGAAGGTTTTGATACCCAATGGAGGATAGAGCAAGGCGCCTAACGGCGCATCGCTAAAGACCACTAGGGGGTTTTCTTCAACTCACCTCAATACCGATCCTCGCATCAGACACCTTCCTGATCGGTACGAATCTAGTGGTCGGCGAGTACCTTTGTTTCGTGTGGAACAATGTCTTTATATACTATGAGATACAATATAATATTATGAAATATTGTGGTGAATTAACATGAGCATACTACTACCAAAAACATTGAGAGAAGGGATCGTCGCAACGATCTTATTCAGATGGGGGGTTATCCTCGGCGGAACTGGGATAATTGCTTTTTCAGGATCATATCTAGTATTGATATTTATTATGGCGTCTCAGATGCTTTTAGTACATATAAGCTTAAAGACCTCGGCGCAGTTGCGCAAAGAGTTTATTGAGAACGAGATAAAAAAAGGACGAATGTAGATAAAAATAGTGAAGGTGATGTAAATGATGAAGAGTTTGAAATATGATGAGATAACTTTGATAAAGGCGACAACCGAACAGATCCGACAACACAAACTGACAAAAGATGATTACCTTGTAATCGATCGCGATAAGTTCGTAATGTTTATTGAATTAACTTATCAAGCGATAAATGAATGGACATTGGATTATTTGATGCATTGGATAAGAAAGAACATCAAAAAGGTTAATGAAGCGAAAAAAAATGAGGTTAAGAAATGAATAAAGATACAATGATAAACATAGTAGGAACAATATTAATACTTATAGGATCGTATCTAATCTTTATTGATGGTTGTTATTCTACTATGTATATTACATATACTGGGGTTGGGTCTGTAATGGTGTTTGTATCAGGTTTACTTTTAGGATTTGTGATGAAACCTTACAAGGTGAAAAATAAATGAACTGTTCAAAATGTCATAAATATATAAAAAATGGGGATTTAAAGCTCGTTAGTATATCCAGCGATCGAAAGAATAAACGTTTTATCGGCCAGTGTTGTTATATACCAAAACGCCAGAGGGTTATGATAATCCGCAAGGACATTGTTAATTACATCCACAGCCGACATAGTATTGAGAGATTTAAAGATTTTCAGGACGTTAAAGAATGAAATCCGAAGCACAACTTAGAAAAATGCTCATTAAATTAGAATCTGAGCAGAAAGAGTTATTTAAACAAAATATATATCCAATTCGCGCGATAGAGTGGACGAAGTGTATAAAGGTGATATTGAAATGACCATAGAAATCTGCGAAAACATCGGTAAGTATGATCCAGAAGTCGCACTTAGGTTGTGTGATAGTCTGGGCGATTGTTGTTATAAAACACAACATGGGAAACATGATTATTGTTTAGAACATGGGTTGGTGAGTGGGAAATGAGAGAAACGATTAAACAGATAAGAGAAAAGGCAAAAATAGATATGGAAATAGGTAAACTTAGAGAGCAAAAAAGAATTTTGGGGATAATTGAGAAGGGAAATTGGTGTTATGATAATAAAAAAGGATTTATGACGCCTAAAATTTTAATCCAAAAAATCAAGGACGGTGAGAAAACGTGAAAAGTTTTAAATGTAAATGGATACGAATGACTGACATGACAGCTACCGTAGAAGCTGAATGTGAACACGATGCAAAAATAAAAATAGTAACACAAGAAGTAGAAGGTAAGTCTAAAGTTAGTTCAAAAGTAGCAGATATAGAAATTGAAGAATTAAAACCCTAAACAGAACTTAATGTTGTGTGGACCTTTGTGGTCCTTATACATTACTTAAAATCAGTAGTGTTTTCCAAGGAGCAGATTCTGCCTCTGGATAAGTCTGGTAGCGTATGGAACGCCAGAAACTGCAAGTGGAATAACAAGTCAGATAAATCCCTGATAACACACTACTGAGCTGGGGGAAACGTGTATACAATGTGTATAGAAAAACTATACATGTCGTGACACTTGACAGATAAGTGTCAGAATGACCTGACACTTTGACAGTTGAAAAATTGAGTCGGATTGAATATGGTTTGGATTGAAAACTTAAAATTTTGGCTCTAAACATAGCATGCGGAGATGATTAATATGAAAATAGAATTTGAACAGAAAAGTAAAGAACATATAGATATAATTGGAATAGACGGTGAGATAAGAAAGATAATAGGACAAATATTCACACCATCTGGTTCATCAGAAGATACATTAAATGCTATACAAGTATGTGGTTTTAAAGAAGCGTTTGATTTGTGGGGATGTGGAATGTTCAACAAAGCCATGTGTGAAACTCTTAACTTAAAACGTCTTCAAATGAAAGACATCCAACTTTTGTTTACAATGGATAGTCATAAAGAATCACAATTAGATTTTGACATACTGGAAGATTGTGGTAAATGTTATAATAAACCATGCAATTGTGAAGTAAAAACCAAATATGAAAACCCATTTACAGTAAAGCGAGAACAAGACTTGAAAAATATTATTGAGAAGAAAAGTAAATAAACTACTAAACAATAGGTGTGTGTACTAAATGTTTAGTTGAAAGATTACGTATACATATGTAATGTTTAACCGATAAGTCATCATAGAGAATAAATTGTTCCTAATAATTGCAAATATGAGGAAGGAAACCATACCCGTTTATTTTCGTGGCTCGGTATATGTCATTAACAATAACCCGTCCAGCTCTACTTGAGCGATTTGTGGCGTGGGTAAGGTATAGATTGAGGTGGAGATGATTGGTATGAACCCACTATGGATATTATTTTTAATCGTTGGGATGTACTATAACAGTAATAATTATGGAACTAATAAACGGTTCACATGGACAGACTATCTATTCATGTCAGCTATGTTTTCGGGTTTTGTTTTAACCTATTGGAGTTGGTAAAACCATTATAAACTCTAGTGTATATCTATTCTAAGGTGATATTATGGATTGTAAAAAAGTACCGAAGAAAATATCTATCGATATAGGTAAATTAATGAAAATGGCTACAGATATAATTGGAAAACCAGAAAATAAATTTGTAGAAGTTGAATATGATGAAGAAACAAAACCCGAAGAATCAGCTAAGCCAGAAAA
>Ga0233413_10000286_pt1 | contig 25498 bp, 22 predicted proteins | sample Na_anoxic_6_MG_FD_189019 | JGI IMG/M metagenome (GOLD analysis project Ga0233413, IMG submission 189019) | Seawater microbial communities from Saanich Inlet, British Columbia, Canada - Na_anoxic_6_MG | ecosystem: Environmental > Aquatic > Marine > Inlet | place: Canada: British Columbia...
ATTCACTCGAATGGATGTCTGTTGATACACAGCAGGCTGCACAGAAGAAACTTGCCCTGTTCACGGCCAAGATTGGCTATCCGGACAAGTGGCAGGACTATTCGATGCTCAGGATAGATGCCGAGGATTTAGTCGGCAACGTCATGCGGGTACGTGATTTCGAACACCATGAAGCAGTTGCAAAACTCACCAAGCCAATAGATCGTAGCGAATGGGGCATGACGCCGCAGACCGTCAACGCCTACTATCGAGCCACCTTGAACGAGATCGTATTTCCGGCCGCAATTCTGCAACCACCATTTTTCGACTTCGCCGCCGACGATGCTTTCAACTACGGTGCAATTGGCGCCATCATCGGTCATGAGTTCAGTCACGGCTTTGACGATCAGGGCAGAAAATTTGACGGTCAGGGTCGTCTTGCCGATTGGTGGACTGATCAGGATGCCAGTGAATATGAAGCCCGTACCGTCGGGCTCATCAATCAGTACGATGCATTTCAGCCGCTACCCGATGAGGGTATCAATGGCGAACTGACGCTCGGTGAAAACATTGCCGACCTCGCCGGATTGATCATGGCCTATCGCGCCTGGCGCATCCTCAACGGTGAGACGGAACCACCGGTAATTGACGGCTTCAGTGGTGCAGAACGATTCTTTATTGGCTATGCGGCAATCTGGCGAACCAAAGTTCGTGATGAGTACCTGCGCGAAATGCTGCTCAGTGACCCGCACTCACCACCCAGATTTCGGGTTATCGGCGCGCTACGTAATATGCAGGAATTCTACGATACGTTTGATGTAGCTGCCGGAGACGGCATGTATCTTCCGGATGAGCAACGCGTTCTGATCTGGTAGCTGTAATAGATCAAATTTTACTCACATGACTGCTTCGTACTTGTAAGCAGTCATTCCAGTGACCCGAAAGAACCCCACATCAGGTAACTCGCGGTCAGAAACGACCACTCAGATAAGAGTTTAATTTAGCGAATTCGATAGCTAGCGTGACAGGCTGCGCACAAGGCTACAACTTCCTGCAATGCGGAATTTCTCTTGTCCATATCACTACTATTGGCAACATCTGCAAACCTGGTAGCCGCCTTATGCATGCCTTGTCCAATCTGCCTCATTGACGGCGGCATAAATCTTCCCGGACCCATACCGGTTGCCCGGTGCTTACCCATCGAACTTTCACCTAGCCGCTGCTCGGCAACTTCAGCCGCAGAGGAATAATTATTATTCGCGAGGTAACCTAAAATTTCACTCAAGGCCATTAAATGGTCGCGCATATCCTTGCGCATCAGCTGTTGCGCTTCTTCTGGCATCTCAACGAATTGACGATTGTCCGTCGCAGGAACTTGTGGCTCGGCACTCCCGACATCGACAGTAATTGTGACTCCCAAGCAAAGGACTAACGATACAGATAATTCTCTCAGGTTCATTTCGTCTTCCTCTCTCTAAGCTGATAATCGTAGCATTTCGTCCAGATGTCAGAAAGAGCTACCAAGCACAAGCCCTCTTACTTCATCATCGGATAATTTACTTACTCGGTAATTCTCTTGCGAATACACCCTCCCGTGAATACGCAGAATCCGATGTCCTAACGCTGACCACAATCGTGAATGTCCGCTTTGGGTTCGGTAGCCGATTTTCTACCGCGACTCAGCGGATTGCGGCTATCAGGAGGTTTCCCGCCGTTCAGACCAGAATTTTGATTTCCAAAATTGAACGGCAGCTTTCGCGCAATCACCGGACGGTCAAATCATAAGATAAACATTGCTGTCACAGGCAGCTAACGGCTGCGATTTCAACCGGTCGATGCAACACAAAAGAAAACGGCTCCTTTGGGAGCTGTCTCTGGAATTTTTTTGACCGATTAAGTTCTCTTTCGTCTTGCCATTCCGACCAGACCCAGTAGACAGGAGCCGAATAGCCATACTGCAGCAGGAACAGGAGCATAGTAGGTGCGAAAAGCAAGGTCAGCATTTCCATTAAAAAGATTGCCACCACCGGCTAGTGTTTGCCCGCCCGAGTATGGGTTGGTAACCCCCGCGCCAATTGCTCCACTATTAAACTCATCAAAAATAAATTGTAAATAATATAGTTGTCCTGACACGATTGAGATAGGAGTGCTTTCCCAGCGAAATTCAGTACACATGAGGGAACCGCTAGGACATGCCGATACACCCGTAAGAGCCTCTGTATGCAGCGCAGAACCAATGAAGCCACTTCCATTCCATGAGCCTATGTCCCATAGAATAACGCTGATGTCACGGGTGCCAGCAACGCATAGTAATGAGCATCAAGACCAACAATGTTGTCTTGTGACGGCGTAAAGGATTGAACAACATTACCGCCAGTATAGCCACCTGCCACAACAAGTGAGCCAACTTGATCTACTATCAATGTCGCTGCTTGGGAGCCAGATGCCATCAACATGACGACCAGAACACCGGCAAATTTAATAAATATTGTTTTCATTTAATTCCCCCAATTTCCATTCGATCCACAGGAATTAAATATCCTGAGACGATAAAATTTTTCCAGTTCTTTTATTTTTGCCCTGGTCGGTGTTGCGTCATCGGTTAGGGCTTTGCAGCAAACATACGCCTGATCCCAGAAATTACGAAAGGTTCTGATTAAGAAATAGTCTCAGCAGAATATTTCAACCACTTACAGCAGGTTGTTAGTGTAAACACAGAGAGTAGAGGCAATTTGTTGCGCGGCAATAGGTTAAGTCGACGCAAATCCCCAATGGCTGCTTTGGGTTGCGATTTCAACCGGACACTCAGACCAGGATTTTTGATTTTCCAGAATTGATGTCCGCTTACGAGGGCAAAGCAGACTATTGAAACGCGCTATTCATGAACAGATAGATGTCAGGTTCCGGCTCAGATGCGGACATTCAAATGGTACGAGAATCCGCAGAAGCGAGACACACGTCTCATTGGAGAAATTGCGCTGGTATTTAGAACATATATTGACGAATATCTATTTGCATTCTTCGATTACCGCTGGTTCAATTTGGCGATCTATTGCCGGAACGGCATCAAGGAGCAAGGAAATGCGACATCTTGTCATTGTTATTGCTTTATGCACCGCCGCGAGTAACGCGAATGCCGTCGATTTCGCCGTCGGTGCGCAAGGTGGTACGCCCGGAATAGGCTTGAGCGCGACGATTGGGATCACCAAGAAATTGAACGCGCGCGGTGTAGTTAACTATTTCCAGTATGACTTCGATGAGAACGAGGACGGCATAAACTACGAACTCGATCTTGATCTGAACTCATTCGGCGCGCTTATCGACTGGCATCCACTGGCTGGCAGCTTTCGGATCTCCGGTGGAATCTTTGCGAATGGGAATGATATTAGCGGCACCGGTCGCGGTGAGCCAGGGTCATCGGTCGAGTTCGGAGACATAATCGTCGATGCAGACGATCTCGGCACCGTCAACACATCGATCGACTTCAACAGTGTCGCGCCTTATCTTGGCATCGGTTGGGGCAACGCCGTTGGGGATGGGCGTTGGGCATTTATGCTAGATATTGGAGTGTTTTTACAAGGTGAGCCCGACGCGACGATTAACACACCTGAAGTCGACCCGTCCATAGCAGCAATAGTCGAATCAGAGCGGGCAAATGCGGAGGCCGAACTTCAAGACGAAATTGACAGTTTCGATATTTTTCCTTACCTGAGCCTTGGGTTCGCCTTCAAGTTTTGATGCTGCCGCGGAACCTAAACGCTGAGGCATCCGAATTGTCGAGCGCACATTCAGCGCACCGTAGGCAACTATCTGATTGACTAAGACCGAATTTATCGGCACCTCTGGATGTCTGCTTTGGGTCGGTAGCTGCCCTACAGCCGCAAAGGCTCTAGCCGTCCGCTATGCGCTCCATACCGGACATGCAGACCAGGATTTTCGATTTTCCAGAATTAACGTCCGCTTACGAGGGCGAAGCAGACTATTGAAACGCGCTATTCATGCGCAGATAGACGTCAGCTTCCGGCTCAAAAGCGGTCATTCACTGGCAAGAAAAACCCGGCACGAGGCCGGGTAATTCTTTCTCCATATTCTGGTGAAATATGTCTTAAACGAATCCGGCCGATTTCAGTTTTCGAGTTGCACCTCATCAGCTGTTAGCGTTGTCTGCCCGGTCTCCGTGCCATTGATATCGACGAGGTCACCGATCTGTAAATTACCGACACCCGCGACACCACTGAACAAGGTGCCGCCATTGGTGACAACCGTCACGCCCGCGATCGTGAAGCTATCTGGCAGCACAAGACCATCGATGAAACCGCGCAGTTCCGTGTCCGAATTGGCCGGATTCGGCAGATCATCGCGCTCGAGCCGGCTAGCGAGAATGGCGTTGGCACCACCGGTTGGATCCGCGCCACCGCGGACCTCCACATAGTCACCGGCAACAATATTGATCAGGCCAAATGGTTCGACTTTGGCATCACTCTTGTCCTCGAGACGGGTCTGCACATCGACGCGCACCGTAATGCCGAGTAAGACCATCGTATCTCCGACAGGGTCCTGATCAACTTGGGCCACTACGCGCAGGTCGTTGCCGCGGCGAATGTCGACCTTTTTAGCTACCAGCACCTGGGCACCGTTCAGATCGCCTTCGACTTCGATTTTTACGTTTAGCGCGAGGTCACTCGCTAGGCCGCCCTCATACACGGTACTGCCGTTGGTCGTGACAGGGAAACCCGCAACGTCAAAGTCGGTTTCCGACACGAAGCGCGTGATAAATCCCTCGACTTCCACTTCGATTTCATCGAAGTCATCCGGATCGATACCGGCCGCGTCCAGGCCATCGGGCTCGACTTTCGTCGCGAGCAGCGCACCACCGACGCTGAAGTTGATACCCTTGACTTCGACCAGATCACCTTCAGTGAACATCATATTCGGAAAATCATCGTCGATAATTGCCGGCACAGTACCGTAATCAACCGTAAGCGAATTGATCTCAAAGGTCTGATTGACGGTGTTGAGCATACTGACTTCGCCATGCACCTCGACTTCGCTGCCTGCGGGCTTCGGCTCGATTCGCGTCGCACGGATATTGCCTTCGCTGTCGAACAGACCGTGAACCTCGACAAACTGCCCCTGGCTCAGGCCGGCAAGCGATGCCGGGCTGATGCTGTCGTCAAATGATGTCGCGCCATCGACGAGTACACACTGGCCTGCAATCACGAGGTCACAGTTAATCATGTTAATAATCGTATTGAAGCTGTCGATAGGTCCTTCGACGGCCTCGTCCGAGAATACGCCGTTGGCAATGCCCGGCACATCCGGATCGAAGGTTACGATCACGATATCGCCAACATTGAGATCATCCTGGCTGCTGCTGACCGAATCGTCATCGATATTGAACTCGGCAGTGTCGGTCTCAAACTCGACACCGTTGACGAAAATGCTGCCGAAACCGGTTACAGACCCGCTTGAAAAACCAATACGGTCGATACCGGCCACTACGCCGCCACCGCCTCCTCCGCCACAACCAATAACTACGACTGCCGTTAATAGCGCGCCGAGCACTTTTTTCATCATGTTTTCCATCTCAGTCATCCTTACTTGAGTCATCCTGAATCAAAAAAATACCGAGACCGAGACGCACCTGACGCGCCGGATCGGCTTCCAAATTGCGATGATCTTTCAACCAATCGTCAACCATTTCGATAAATTGCTGACCATGTTCTTCGATAAACTCCCTGAATTTAGGGATTGCGTTCACATCAATGGTCGGGTCAGTCGCACGACCAAGAAAGCGGGTCGGTACATCCGCTTTCGTCGCGAGGTTGTAATTTATGTTGTTGCCGATATCGGCAAACGTACTGCCTGCGTTCATGAGCCACTGCGGATCAAACGGTATCGGCATGTAGTAACGACTACGTGCTATGAGTTCACCTGCACCAGACTCGGTCACCGCACCGACCCGCTTGAGTTCCTTAAGCAGCGTACTGGGCGAAATATCGCCAGCATACCGTTGACAAAGAACGGTAAAACTTTGTGTTTTTCCGACGAAAGATATTGGCAGCGGTTTGCCACTCGCGTCAGAGAACTCCGGGTCCTGATACCAACCTGATAAAACACGTGTTGTATCTGTCGTCTTGGACGGCGGAATAGCCGTGGCCGTCGCAAGTAAGTCCTGTTGCCGCCGGACTTCTTTCCGATCGATGCCAGTCAGGATCGCGATCCGCGATATGTTGGTTTGACGGCCCTTAATGCCGTACTCATCGCCGGCGGCTTCGATGAATACCGGCTTGGAGATATTGGCGAACTCGCGCCAAGTCATCCCGCATTTCATAAGGAAACTTGCGATGGGCCTTAGCATCACGCGACAGGCGTCGAGAACCGCTGATTGATCTATATCATCCATAATTGGGGTTATATACCCCATTTATAGTATTTGTCAAGCTAATGTATGGCCCCGGGCCGTCAATTTTAAGCCCGCGATTGGCTGCCATGGGCCAGAAGCAGGCAGTCATATTGCACTACAAAGAATGTCCGCTTTGGGTCGATACGGGCCGGATCGCTGCGATACAGTGGAATGGCCGCTTCCGAGGGTAAAGCAGACGCTCAGACCAGGATTTTCGATTTTCCAGAATTAACGTCCGCTTACGAGGGCAAAGCAGAAGCTAAATTGCATTGTATTGAGTACTTCCAACGGGCAGCTTTCGGCCAGAAGCGGACATTCAGCAGACAAGAAAAACCCGGCACAAGGCCGGGTTTCTTCTTTCTTCGAGTATTTCTATTTACGCTGATTTACGTCGAAACCAGCCAATCAAACCAAGCGCTGAACCCAGTAGCCAAGCAGTCGCCGGAATAGGCACTGCGGCAGGTGGATAGGGTGTCGTCAAAGACTCGCGGATGAATACATCGTTGCCAGTGAAGCTGCTATTCCATGCAGTTCCATAGAGTGCCGATGGATCGCCAAAAATTACCGTCCATTCGGCGACGCCAGGCAATGCATCGAAGTAATTGCCGCTATAAAAGGCATCGAAACCGACACCTGCAAATCGAATCTGAGCAACTTGGTCTACTGCGAGAATGTTGATCGCACCAGCATTGCCGTCCAGTGTTGGCAAGCCACCGATCAAATCATGCGCCATCGTCCATCCGCCACCCATGGTCGTCATGTCTGCAAATATTTGAAACGGTGCATCACCCCCCGGCAGATCCGGATCAATCCAATAGGCTCCATCCGCAGAAATTGGGTTCTGAATTAGGATGTCTTTTGCTGAGAAACCAGGCGAAGAGATATCGGTTCCGATTGTTGCGGCATACAGACATGTTGATCCGACGGACATCATTAGCAGTGCCATAAGCACAGGAAGTAATTTTTTCAATGCACGGTCCTCCTGCGCAGAAAGCCGACCAAACCAAGCGCCGAGCCAAACAGCCAGACCGCTCCCGGAACCGGCACAGTGGATATTGTCGCTATGACTAATCCGGTCTCATTTCCAAATTCATCAAATCTGCCACCAACTATCAGTCTTGTATCAGAACCTGGAAGGTTATCGGGAATAACGCTTCCGTCGCTGAACCAATTGGAATCATTGGCGAATATGGCTAACGTCCATTCTTCACCGTCTGCCGGAACATATTCGTTCGGCTCGCACCCAGGTGGGTCCGCCAGAAGGCAAATCCCCACGGTCGTGCCACCAAGGATCTCGATCCAGTCAAGGGTGCCGACAGGGCCGAAGCCAGCGGTATCTTCCGCGACCAGTGGCAGGTTGTCGTTGACGACGACAGCTACTGGCGCGACGCTGTCGAAACTATAGGGATCTAGCGGGACGCTCAGCGAAACATCATAAGGGGGACTGGCAAACTCGTAGAAGGATGAGAACTCATGTCCTTCTACGTTTGACGGTGTCGTAATCGCACCCGGATTAGCATTTGCCTCATCCGTATCGTAGATAAATGTACCTGTCATCTCCTGGCCTACGGCCAGCTGCCCAATGTAATCGCCGTCAACAAAAGCGATCCTTGCTGTAACGTCGATAGTTATCGGTGCCGCATAAACATTTGCAATCAGGCCAAAAACGAGCAGGAAGCCCAATTGAACAGCAGTTCGAGCTTTCCTAGGAGAAGCCGGACAAAATATATTATTTGTGCCATGAAAATGGCACTGTGGAAAAATGTTCTTCAAGGTAGTAACCCCCAAGGTCAATGCTTATTGGTAGCGTTGATTGCGTCATCGGGAGTTATTTCGTGATTCAGCATATCAGGTATTCGTAATGAGAACCTATCTCATTTAACCTAATGAAGGATGGGCATCCACTTGCTTGGGTAAACGAAACTTTGTTTCAAATAAGCGGCCCTACAGAAGCAGAATGAGCAGAACTGCTTGGTCAACTGACCTACCTGTAGCTTTATCCCGAATGTCCGCTTCGGGTCGGTAGCTGCCCTACAGCCGCAAAGGCTCTAGCCGTCCGCTATGCGCTCCATACCGGACATGCAGACCATGATTATTGATTTTCCAGAATTAACGTCCGCTTACGAGGGCGAAGCAGACTATTGAAACGCGCTATTCATGCGCAGATAGACGTCAGGTTCCGGCCAGGAGCGGACATTCGAATGAAACCGCAACTCCGCTCGGTTTGTGTTGCCTAGGCGGCAATACCGCCTTGGTCTTCGAAGCATCATCAAATATCAGCAGGAATAACTATAACTTGTTACGGAAGATTTTCCGCGCAGTTAGCATATGCCACTCTGATTTGCAGGTTGATCGTTGTGACATCAGTGCCTTGATATTCTCCGGTTAAAATGGCTTTCACTGCCTCCTGATTTTGAGCCTCTAAAGCACGATACTTATCGTTAACAAGGGCACAGAGTTTCCTCACGTATAAAAGCTCCGCAGATGTTGTTGCCAGCCCATTTGCGTACTCATAATGCAGTGAACCATGGAGATAGTTTCTAAGTGCCACAAGCTGGACCATGAGTTCTCTGGCCTCAAGATAGGCGAAGTACTCTTCGGAGTCATAGGTCTGATACGAAGCTTTCGGCATCGGTGTTATCGCATCAATTAGTGCCCGTCGTTCGACGTAAGCCAGCTCATCAACTGTTGCTGGACTGTGAGCCAACCACACGCTTCTCAGGCCATCGTATTCCCAGCCCGGCAGAAATCGCGTTGCAGCGCGCACATAGCCTTTCTTTTTCGCACTCGCATCTCCACTGCGGCCGAACAGCAAATAGCCTCGAGGTTTGCCTAGGTGCCACGGAGTACGATAGTGACCGATGTCGTCACTGACTAATTGAAACCTCGCTAGCGGTACTGCTCGACTGACAGCGATTACCCATTGGCGCGCTTCAACCTCCACATCAATCTCAGCACCGGGGATCGGGAAATTCGAATATTCGTCTCTAACATAGCCGTCAATCGGACCAGCGACCATCCCTGAACAGTAAGGAAAAGTGGTGATGAACAGTGCTGCTACAACAACAAACACAATTCCTACCGCCGTTCGAAAATTAGGCAGCATTTTCAAAACCGTATTCTTCCGATAGAGCCATACGACCCTTATAGTCGCATATCTGGGCCGAAGCTCAATGTCCGTTTTGGGGTCGACAGGCGTCAAATAGCTGCGAGGCAGCGAAATGGCAGCTGTCAGGGGGTTCCCAGCCGCTCAGACCAGGAATTTCTATTCCCCAAATTGATCGTCTGCTTTCGCACGCAATCACCGGACGCTCAGATCATCAGAAAAGCATCATTGCCGCAGGTAGCTCGCGGCCAGAAGCTGTCATTTTAAAAATGATAGATCTGATCAAGTATCAGGTATCTACTCTGTAAAGCTTCTTCTAGATTTCAATGACTGAAGATCACAAACAACATAAAATCTATTTTGATCCAAAAAATTCACTGAGATCGGATATCTCATTTGCCGGAAGTCGCTGCGGAATCAGCCCGGCTACAGGGTGATTAATGATCTTATTGCGCCGCTCGGTTTTAGAAAGAGACTTAATCTCGGCCAATGATGGCCCCCGCCCTCCGGTTCCATGGCAGTAACCACAATTATATTCAAACACCTGCTCCCCACGTGCAGCTGCCTGCGGCCCTGTGAGCGGCCTATCGCTATCAGGCGTACAAGCAACCAGCATTAATCCAGATAACAGGATTACGGATAATCCCGACACAAAAAATCGAAATGCAGAATAAATTTGATCCATAACCTCAACCATCCATTTTGAGTAATTACTCAATTCTATCTTGTCATAAAATTAAGATTATCAAAAAATGTCTGCTTTGGGTCGTTTGCAGTCCAACAGTCCCAACGGGTCTGGCCGTCCGCTCTGCACTCCAAACCAGCCCCACAGTCCAGGAATTTCAATTTTCTAGATTAACGGCAGCTTTTGCGTAAGTATCAGACTCTCGAAACGCGCTATTTATGCGCAGATAAAGGGCGCATCCCGGCTCAGAAGCGGTCATTCAGCAGCAGTCCCTCTCACCTGGATATACAGATTTTCCTAATGCTAACGCGAGAACCAGCTTTGTGTCCGCAGACAAAATTTGACCAGCATCAGCATGAGGGGCACCTCGATAAGTACTCCGACGACAGTTGCCAGAGCCGCGCCTGAGGATAATCCGTACAGCATCGCCGCCGTGGCTATGGCTACCTCGAAATGATTGGAGGCACCAATCATCGCAGTAGGCGCGGCGTTCTCGTAAGTGAGTCCGAACATCTTTGACAGCCCATACCCCAGCGCAAATATAAATACGGTTTGAATAAATAGTGGAATTGCGATCCAAAGGATTGTCAACGGATTTTGCACAATGGTTGCACCCTTAAAAGAAAAGAGCAGAACGAGCGTCGTAAGAAGTGCCGCGATGGTCACGGGTGTCAAAAAGCGCAGAAACGATTCCTTGAACCACTGCTCACCCTTTACCGCAATGATCCATTTTCGAGAGAGATAGCCAGCGACAAGCGGAAGCGCAACATAGACACTGATAGAAAGCAGTAAGGCTTGCCATGGGACGGGCAACTTACCAACTCCGAGCAAGTAGCCACCGAGGAACCCAAAAAGCACCAGCATGGTCAGCGAATTTATGGCCACCATTACCAATGTGTGACTGTCATTACCTTTAGATAGATACCCCCAAACCAGTACCATGGCTGTGCAGGGAGCAATCCCCAACAAAATGCACCCAGCCAGATAGCTTCGCCAGAGCGGTACCTCCAGCATCTTTACGCCGTCGACAAGCACTACCTGACCTGCACCGTAGACATCGCCAACCACCAGACTTGAACCCAGCGGCATCTTGACTAGGTCCATCGCGTCCGGACCTATAAACGCGAGAAAGAGCTTGCCCAGAAAGAAGCTTGCGATCGCATACATCGTGAAGGGTTTTATGCACCAGTTTATAAATAAGGTTAATCCAACCGGGCGTATGTCTTTGCCTGCTTTGACGACCTCATGGAAATCAATCTTGACCATGATGGGGTACATCATGAAGAACAGGCATATTGCTATCGGGATGGAAATGACCGGCGCACCATTGACCTGTATCGCAAAGCCGTCCAGTGTTTGCGCAATCTCAGGTGCAACTTTTCCGAGCAATATTCCGCCGCCGATACACAGCACAACCCAGACAGTCAGATAACGCTCGAAGAAACCCATCTGAGATGTACTGATTTTCTCAGTTATCATCACTTTGCTCCTGAATGGTTTGCAAGCGTGCGAGCAAATCCTCGACTCGTCGTCGAATGTCGTCACGGCTTTTTCTGAAGACCGCTAGCACTTCATTGTCCGAACTTGTTGCCTTGGCGGGGTCGTCGAGTGGCCAATGTTCCTTGCGTATTCCGGCGGGCAGAACCGGGCAATTTTCATCCGCGTGGCCACAAACTGTGATCAGGTAATCTGTCGACGCCAGCAGTTCATCTGTCAGCTTGGTGGACTCCTGCCCGGATATATCAACCCCAGCTTCACGCATAACCCTGATAGCAAGAAGATTCTTTCCATGAGCCTCGATACCGGCGGAGAGTGCCTCAATCTGATCACTGCCCAAGTAATGGGCCCAGCCTTCTGCCATTTGTGAACGACAGGAGTTACCAGTACAAAGAAATAAAATCCTCATAAGAATAAATGGGCAGAAATACGCTACGCGCAGCGAGCGATTCCCGGTCTGTCGGGCATTTTCGCCAATTCAGCACGGTCTTTTTTCAGGATTTTTTGCGATGCTACTTCGGTAGCTGCAGCTTCAATTACCTGGTGCGCCCAAGTAGGTAACTCAAGGCTAATTTGGTAGTAGATCCATTGCCCGGAACGTCGATCATTTACGACACCACAGTCACGCAAAGCAGCAAGATGACGGGATACTTTGGGTTGAATTACGCCCAATGCGTGAACAAGTTCGCAAACACACAGTTCACCCTCTTGCTGCATTAACAAAAGGCTGCGGAGTCGCGTGTCATCCGATAGCAGTTGGAAAAACTGATTGAGTTGAATATTCATCGGGGATGAATATACGGAATACTGTATATACGGTCAATCGTATATATACAGATATTTATCCCGCAGATTCCTGAATTGCGAATGTCCGCTTTGGGTCGACAGGCGTCAGATAGCTGCGAGGCAGTGAAACGGCGGCTATCAAGAGGTTACCAGACGCTTAGACCAAGATTTTTGATTTTCGGAATCTAGCGTCCGCTTACGAGGGTGAAGCGGACCATTGAAACGCGCTATTTATGCGAAGATAAACTTCGGCTTCCGGCCAGGAGCAGACACTATGACGCTTGTTTGAGATGGTTGAGTGTCAATTACTACAACTGGCATATCTATAAGTATTGCATTAGAACAACGTTTTTAAAGCCCACTGCCAGAGAATCTCCGCCAAGAAAGCAAATCGGTTCCTCAATAGACGTAAAGATCTTTTTACTTATTGAATCTTTGACTGACACAATAATGCTCTCCCCACCAATCCATTGAACCTTAAACCCCACATCCTGATCACTTTGAAAAGTGGCGAATGCTTGCTTTTGATTCTTAATTTTTCCACTTTCCCACCTTTCTAAATCGGCTACAAATTTTGAGGCACCAGAATATCGGAACCGTATAAGCCCCCATGAGTCTTGTAATTTATTTGTGCATCCTATCGATACACTTGGCATATGACCGGTGCGGGTATATTTTCTAGCTTCAATTACAGAAAATCTTCCTGATACCTCACCATTGATGGGGGTAAGTTCAAAAATCTCAAATAGTTGCTTTCCATCTTCCGCAACGATATCAATTGAATCGATTCGCTTAACTACATTTCTGTTTTCCGTATTAAGCAAATTCGATTCAGTTGTAGCACATCCTAAAATACCTAATACAATGACAACGCTTAGGCCAAACCGCATGTGTGTACTGTGCATCATTTTGATGTCAACTCAATACTGTGCCGCCTAACAGTATTTTCAAGTTCGCTAGTAAGCACTGGAAGTCGGTTACTAATTCGGACGTTCATGGGATGAAATTAACATATTTTAATGTCGAAACTGAATGGTGGCTTAGGGTCGACAGGCGTCAGATAGCTGCGAGGCAGCGAAATGGCAGCTGTCAGGGGGTTTCCGGACCCTCAGATCATCAGAACACTGGCTGAACGATTTAGCCAATGTGTTGCGTCGACCGGTTGAAACCGCAGCCATAAGCGGGTGTTCGATGTTGCGCTACGTTTTATTAATGTTTTGAGCCTCGGCGTGTCGACTTCGTCGGCGCGTTCTTGGCCACGAAACGATGGTCTTCGATGAGTTTGAGCAGATCGAATGCGCTCAATATCCCTACTACACTCTTCTCGTGCGTAACCACGACGTGATGAATCTTATGGTTACGCATAACGCGCGCAGCGATGCTGACATCATCATATTGTGGGACGGTATAAACTTTATCCGTCATGATGCTGGTGATAGGTGCAGCGGGCTTGAGATCGTGCGCCAGATCTGTGGAGGAAATAATACCTATTGGCTGGTTGTCACCGTCTACTACCGGCAAAGCGCTAATCGCATTTTTTCCGAGCATGCTGCGAACATGTTCTATGCTTTGATGTGGCTCCGCAGTGACCACGGATTTCGTCATCAGTTCGACTATTTTTACATTCATTTTGAATCCTGACATTTCTGTGACATCCGGCGAGACCGATTTATCCTTTTTCAGCCCGCGTAATCGGATCACACAAGCTTTTATGAGAATATCAAAAGCTGCTGTCTATCGGGGGGACAAGAAAAGAAGAGCAGCCAACATCACCAGAATAAAGCTAATTTCATGGCACTTTAGTCAGATCAAGTACCGACTAATACAGGTAGCTATACTTATTTTTTCCGCTTGAAGAATCCACCAAGCTTTTTCAGTGCATCCTTGGTTGTTTCAACATCCTTGAGTACCTGCTCCACGGTGACCTCTTTCGGTCGTGCCCGATTTTCCTGAATCTTCTGGTATGCAACAAGGCGCTGCTGGCAACGCTCCGGGCCTGTTTCGGCGGTTAGATCCGAGAACTCATCGTCACCAATGGCTTTTGACCCATCACCCAAACCAAGCACATTGCCTAGCATCGCCTTCGTATCAAAACGACTGCTCGGTGACACGAATGTGCCGCGAACCTTAAACGGTGGCAATACATTCTGAGCCTTGGCACGCGCAGCCAGCCAATCGAAATCCAGGTGCAGCGACTCATCACGCAGGTCAATCCAACCGTCACCAAATAACGTAATATTGCGCGCATCAACGACGAAACTTTCTGCTTCAGCAACGCCATCCGTGATCCTGAAATCGGTCACCATGCAATGCAGCTCGATCGGCTCGGTGGTGCCACGCTTCGGCACACTCTTTGTCAGGATTGCAGTAACCTCGGCAAACATCTGCTGCATCCATTCGCTGCTGGCCTGAGCAGCACCGAGCTCGGTTGCCAAAGAACCGTTCAGTGATGCCATGATGTCACGAACCGACGCACCATTTCCGGTCACATCGATCGTCATGTTGAATGGACCACCCACCAACATGGTTTTACTGTCATCCTCGACGAGGTCACCAACGCTGGGATGGTAAATATCAAGTGTTGCGGCTACAACAGCAGCTTCTTGCACAACCTCAAGTCCAACACGACCATCAATCGTTGCCCCCATGACAGAAAATTTCAACGGTAAGATCGAAACTGTTTTTTCTGCTGCATGAAGACCGACATCGAGATTAGTTAAAGTCGTTTCCGGATCTACAATCAGCTCATTTATCTCTAGCACTACAACGGCGTCGATTGCATCCATCGCATCGAGGGCATCAAGCGGTAAAGGATCGTCCGGGAACATCCTTGCATCGGTTCCGGCCACTTTATCAGGTGGTGGCTCAGCATCATCAGCAGGCGACAAACGGGTCAGGTCTATTTTCTCTGAGTGCAGATTTGCCTCTAGCAGCAGCGGCTCCGCACCAATGTCAGCCTTCAGATCACCATCAATCTGCATGCCTGCGATATCAATCAACAGGTTTGTCACGTTAAATTGATCTGCCGTCCCGGCAATGGTTGCCTTGACCACATAAGCACCGAGATCGGGCACTTCTGTATCAGCCAGTGTCGAAAATTCGGCAAGCGAATCACCTTTTACATCGAGTGCAACGTTGATACCCGTCACCGCAATAGCATCTGAGATACTTCCAGTCACTCCAACCTGTGCACCGGCAACCTCCAGACTGACATCAAGATCACTGACAGCCATGGACTCGGCATTGCCGGCGACCATCACGCTAATGCGGTATGCACCAAGATCGGCAACCGGAGCTGCCGCAAGTTCGGTCAACCTGCTTAGCGAATCACCCGATGCCTGAATGGCAATCTCGATACCTTCTGTTTCCAGCGGCTTCGCCACGGCACCCTTAATCGTCAACGTTGCGCCAGCCGCATTTAACGTCACATCAAGACCCAGTGGTTCCCCGGCCAGAATACCGGCAATGCCATCAATCTCACCGGCCAGTGCAAAAGATTCCGCATCATGAGATGCAGCGAGGTCGATAAACAGTGGCGCAGTCGGTGAGTCCATTTGCGCAATCAGTTGTTCAATACTAAAGCGTTGCGTTGCGCCGGTCTGGCCATCGTTATAAACAATCGTAGCATTCTGAATCATGGCTTTTTTCAGAAATACAGCCGATAACATGGACGTGGAATCGCCACCGGATTCCGGCGTTTGCTCATTATCAACCGATGCATCCGCCAGATCAAACTCCCAATTACCCTTTCCCTGCCGGTCTGTTTCCAACAACAAATCGAAACCGATAATTTTAAGCTGGTGTAATTCAACCCGGCCAAAAATTAGCGGCAAGAGCTTTAATTCGACTTCGGCATGCTCGAGCGTCAACATCTGGTCGCGACTCGCCCAGTCGGCATTTTGCAGTGTGATGCCAGCAGCACTGATACCCGGAGACAGGCTAATATTGACGTTTAATGCACCACTAAAGTGCAATTCCCTGCCGGTCAAATCCTTGACGGTATTCGCGATGGGTTCCTCGTACTCACTCCAGTCGATTGAATTGAGAGTTATTACCGCGGCAGCAAAACCGCCACCGAGCAGGACCATGAGAATAATAATGCCGATGATCAATCGTTTCATGATGTGCAATATGCCTCAGTACGACGGGCCGGCCCTGGAGTGTGCTGTTAACCTGTCGATTAGTGACCTGAAAGTAAAGTGACAACAAGCTTGCCACGCAGTAAGACAGATAATGGGCTGAACACGGGCAAGTGGCAAATCAGGCTACAGCATCGACACAGCGATCGATCAGCACGGTAAATTCATGCCATACCCTGCCCCAGTTAATCTCATCGGCAATAAACCACCCATCGGGCCAGCGAGGCCGGCGATGCAACGTACAACGCGCCGGTCATACAGCTTAATTTGCTCTACTGCATTCCCTGGCCGAGTTTCTACTCACGTGCTTCGAAACAATGCCGCCCATGCTGTGTGATTGCAAAATCAGGAGGTGGCGGCTTTGTCCTTAAACTGCTCGGCCTCGGTGCTGCCAGACATTGCCGTCGTCGTCGCATCACGTGATATGACAGTTTGCACGGCATCGAAGTAACTCGTACCAACAAATGACTGGTGCTTCGCCGCACGAAAACCATTCGGTTCGTTGTCGAATTCGCGCTCCTGCATCTGGGAATAAGCAAACATTCCGTCTGCTGCATACGCACGTGACAGCTCGAACATACTGAGATTCAGTGCATGCCATCCGGCCAGGGTAATGAATTGGTACTTATAGCCCATTGCGCCGAGCTCCTCACGAAACTTACGTAACGTCGCCTCATCGAGATTTGCCTGCCAGTTAAATGACGGTGAACAGTTATAACAAAGCAGCTTACCGGGAAACTGGGCGTGTATAGCATCGGCAAATTTCTTTGCTTCAGCCAGATCCGGCTTCGCCGTCTCGCACCACAGCACATCAGCATATGGCGCATAGGACAGACCACGATCGATAGCCTGGTCTATGCCCGCTTTGGCGTAGTAGAACCCATCTGCTGACTGCTCACCGGTCAGAAACTTCGCATCACGTTCATCGTAGGCTGCCTGCAACAGTGTCGCGGCATTTGCATCGGTACGCGCAATGATGACTGTCGGCACGCCCATGACATCGGCAGCCAGACGCGCCGAGATTAGTTTATTGATCGCCTCTTGTGTCGGCACCAGGACCTTGCCGCCCATGTGTCCGCACTTCTTGGCCGACGATAACTGATCCTCGAAGTGTACCGCGGCGGCACCTGCCTGAATCATGTGCTTGGTCAATTCAAAGGCATTAAGATTACCGCCGAAACCGGCCTCGGCATCAGCAATGATTGGTGCCATCCAGTCAATTGAATGATCACCATCCATGTGATGAATCTGATCGGTACGCAATAACGCATTATTAATGCGCTCCACCATCTTCGGTACAGAATCAACCGGGTATAAACTCTGGTCGGGATACATCTCACCGGCTGAGTTACCGTCACCGGCGACCTGCCAACCGGAACAATAGATAGCCTTGAGACCGGCCTGCACTTCCTGGATTGCCTGATTTCCTGTCACTGCACCAAGTGCCGAGACGGTGCCTTCCTCATGCAGCAAACGCCAGAATTTTTCAGCACCCAAACGTGCGAGACTATGCTCAATATGAACCGAACCACGCAGTTTGACTACATCTTCTGCCTCATAGGTTCTGCTGATGCCACTCCAGCGCTCATCACTTTCCCATTCACGCTTGATTTGTTCCAATTCTGATTTCTTGCTCATGGTGCTTTCCTGCTCATTATAATTACGTGCAAATTACTAAATTATCAAACCGGTGCTTCACAACATTTCATAGGCCGGTAGAGTTAAGAAGTCATCAAATTCGTGCTTTGTCACCATGTCACCAAACAGTTTTGCGGCGATGTTGAAACTTATCGCATCAAACCCATCCGTGCTCCGTTGCTGTTCAATGTTTTGCAACTCTTCATCCAGTAAACGGGTGAAGTTGGCCGAAATATCCAGCCCCTCGGCAGTCAACGTGCCATGGCGGATCCATTGCCATATCTGACTACGGCAAATTTCAGCTGTCGCCGCATCTTCCATCAGGTTATACAGTGGTACACAACCCTGCCCTCGCAGCCAGGCTTCGACATACTGGACACCAACACGAATGTTCTCGCGTAAACCATTCTCGGTAACCGCACCCGTCGGAACCCGCAACAAATCATTTGCAGAAATTTCGACATCATCACGACTTACGTCAAGCTGATTCGGGCCACTCATGACAGAATTAAATGCCTCTGTCGCAATTTCAGCTAGCCCCGGATGTGCTATCCATGTTCCGTCATGACCGGCATTTGCTTCACGTTCTTTATCTTCACGCACTTTGCGCATTGCCGCGGCATTAGCTTCCTCGTCATTTTTAATCGGAATCTGCGCAGCCATTCCACCCATCGCGTGTGCACCGCGCCGGTGACATGTTTTGATCAGCAGCTGTACATATGACTTTAGAAAATGACGGTCCATCGTTATGCTGCCGCGATCCGGTAAGACAAAGTCCGGGCGTTGCCGGAACTTCTTAATAAAACTGAAGATATAGTCCCAGCGACCGCAGTTCAGACCGGCTGAATGCTGGCGTAATTCAAATAGAATCTCATCCATCTCGAATGCCGCCAGAATTGTCTCAATTAATACGGTCGCCTTGATTGTGCCGACAGGGATATCAAGAGCTTCCTGAGCGGCTATGAATACATCGTTCCAGAGCCTAGCTTCAAGGTGGCTTTCCAGTTTCGGCAAATAGAAATATGGCCCTGTTCCACGGGCCTTGAGTTCAGCGTGGTTGTTAATGAGATACAGGGCAAAATCAAATATCGATGCCGACACTCGCTCACCATCAACCAGACAATGCTTCTCATCCAGATGCCAGCCACGCGGTCGAACGATTAACGTAGCCGTGGCGTCGTTCAGTTGATAGGTCTTGCCGTTAGCCTGATTCTCAAAACTGATGGTGCGATTCACCGCATCGCGTAAATTGACCTGCCCGAGCACAATATTTGACCAGGTTGGTGAATTTGAGTCCTCAAAATCAGCCATGAATGCTTTTGCCGGTGAGTTCAGTGCATTGATAATCATCTTGCGCTCAACCGGCCCGGTGATTTCAACGCGGCGATCCACAAGGTCATGCGGTATTTTGGCTATACGCCAGTCACCGGCGCGAACCTGCGCAGTTTCGGCCAAAAAGCCCGGTTGCTCACCCTGATCAAGCTCCTGCTGGCGAATATCACGTGCCGCAAGCAATTCGAGTCGACGGCCATTAAAGCGTCGATGCAGGTCTGCGACGAGCGCAAGAGCAGCAGGGTTCAGAAGATCGGCCGCAGCAGCGGGAATTTCACAGGTAATTTCTATCGAAGGCTTTCGCTCAGCCTCTCTTGATTTTATTTGCATCGCAGCAGCATACCCGGGGTTGAAATGGAGGTTGCGGACACCGTTCACAGAAGTATAAAATTAAATCCTGCAAAATTTCACAATGAAAATTTCACACTGTGAATTTCACAAATACTCATGTCCAATCTGATCCGTAAAAGTCATTTTCTCGGTGCAAAATTCCGCAACCTGCGCAAGCGCAATAGCCTGACGCTGCAAGATGTCACCTCACGCTGCATTCAGCTAAATGCAGACGTCGCGCCTTCCGTGTCCTACCTGAGCATGATCGAAACGGGCAAGCGAACACCGTCAGAAGATGTGCTGGACCTGCTGGCAACAGTATTTCAAAAGAGCCCACGCTGGTTCCTCGACGAGAATGCCGATCTCAATTCACTACGCACTGATTCGCGCCGCGGCGGTCAAACGCGCATACCACTGGAACCCGGGTTCCTGTTCTCGCGTGACTTGCTTGAGGCAGCAATCCCGGAACTACTTTCACAGACCGGCACCAGTGGTCGGCAGTTCGCTCACTTAATGATTCGTTCATTACAGGAATTGCAGCAAAATGAGTTTCCGGATCTGGAGCGTTCTGCCGAAGAAGTTGGTGGGCGCCGTTTTCCACTTAATGTGCGTGATCTGCTGGATCTGACCAAACGACACGGGTTAAAAATTACCTGGTTTGATCGCGATTCGATACGTACCACTGGAAACGATCGCAAGTTCACCACGATGGTGCGATCTTTCTACGATGCACCAACACATATATATATCAACAGGCAACTCGAAAATGATCCCGCCCGCCTGAAATATGAGCTGGCCTCCCATCTCGGTCACAAGATCCTGCATGACGGCGATGGCCTGCGTTCGGTCCATGCCACCGGAGGAAGACTCGGCGGCTCACCCGAACATAGTTTTGGCGCGATGCAATCGACCGACGTGCTTTACGCATGGCGTGATTTTGAGTGCGGCTTCTTTGCCGAAGCACTGCTGTGCCCGAAACAACCATTCCGGCGCTTTTTAATGCGCGAACACTATCGAATCGAGGCTCGCCAAAAAATCGAACTGACGCCCGCCGTTATGATGCGCAGGATGACTGCAGCATCCACATACCGACACTGGCACTACTTCGATGCCTATCCACCGGGTTACTTACGTTCTGTGTATCGTGGCAACGGCATTCCACTGCCGTGGGGCAACATGTCGATGGTGTCTGACCCTTGCCCGCAGTGGGCCGTATTTTTCTTGCTGAATCAACCACAGGCACGTAAACCAAGTTCACAAATATCAGTGTTACAGGATGGCGACCGTTCACTGCTGTACTGCTGTCACTCATTTCGAACCAAGGATTCGGCCGGCAACCCACACGTGCTGTCAGTCGGCATCGACCTTGCCCCAGCTCTTGAATCACAGGGTTTTGATACTACCGATATTATCCAGAGCATTGCGGAGCGTTGTCGAAAAAATAACGGTCAGGCATTGCCGCCCCTGGCGGCACAACAGGCAATTCGCAATACCGGTCGGGTACTGAACATCGATTGGGTTGGTCAGGCTGTCGAGAAACCAGCCAGCATGATTTGTCCACGCAGCACCGAGTGTCCGCGACCAAAGCGCTGCGCCGAACTGCCATCGTTATCGCAGCCGGTCGAGATTGGCAAAATACGTGACGAAATTATTCACGACTGTAATGCGTAGCAGCGGCGTCATTCAACGCCGCTGCTACGCATTTGTACCTGAACCGTATAATGCGGATGCGCTCTTGAGTTGCTCACTAACCAACTGACGCAAACTGGCAGGAGCTAATACTTCAACATCGGCGCCGTACTTTAATATATCCATGACAAGCTCACGCGGATCACTGTATGGCACCGTTAACAGATACGCACCATCAAGTTCAAAATGACCATCCTGTGCCGAATGCCAGGTTTCCCTTGATACCCAGCGGGCCCGCACCGGTGAGAAGCGCAACACGGCGGCCTGAGTTTTCTTGCCGGAGAAAATACCAAAACCGGCACCGAGAGTTTCATCAAGTGTCTTATCGGAGATTTCGCGGGAGCGCTTCTTCAACACCGTTGCATCGTTGACCACATCCACTGAAAATGTGCGCAGGCCCTTGCGCAAGTGACACCACGCATCCAGATACCAGTTATCGCGGTAATAGACGAGGCGCTGTGGTGATATTTCCCGGTCGAGACTCTCGTCACGCGCACGTCGATAGTGCCTGATACTCAGGCGGCTACGCGATAACAAAGCAGTTGAAATAGCCTGAAAAGTAGCCCCCTCTACAGCCCTGACACCTATCTGCAAAATTCGAATGCGGCGATTAACTTCACCGGCCGTGAAATCACCACTCTCAAGCGTTTTTCGAATCAGGCTGCGCAGTGGACGCAGCTGAGGACCAAGCAAACCCGGTTGCAGCTTCTCAAGCAGATGCTCCATCGTCAGCAATGCATGAATTTCCTCCGAACTGAACCACAGGCCCGGAAGCTGAAACAGGTGCGCTGTCGATGCATTTTTGTCTAACTCATAACCACCGAGCTCCCGGTTCCAGATGATCGGCATATTCATCCGATCACGCAGGTATTCCAAATCACGCTTAAAAGTTGCCCGTGATACTTCCAGCTCATCAATAAATTGATCGCGCGTCACTATTCGACGCTGCGTCAGCAGTCGCTGAATCTTATAAAATCGTTCCGTTCGATCCACTAATTTTATGCCTCACACCGAGGTTCACTCGAGCCCCAGAATAAATTCCCACTCCAGTTCAGTAACTGGCAACACTGACAATCGATTACCCCGGCGCACCAGTGGCATATCTGCGAGAGCAGCATGGGTTTTCAACTCACGCAATGTAATTGCATGTTTAAGTTTGCGCTTATACTGAACATCCACCATGAACCAGGTCGGGTTATCCAGGTCTTTGTTCGGCTTGACATGCTTACCCTTACGGCCAAAATCAATAGTATCGGGATACCCTTCCCGACAGATTTTTACAATCCCGACGATACCGGGTTCTTTACAGTTCGAATGATAGAAAAAGGCCAAATCACCTTCGCGCATTTCATCGCGCATCATGTTGCGCGCCTGGTAATTGCGTACACCATCCCAACTGGATCGTCGTACCTTCTTCAAGTCATCGATACTGAAAGCGTGCGGTTCGGATTTCATCAACCAGTAAGCCATCGGGCATGATCCTGTGTTTATATTGCGCTGAAATTCCGCTCAATATAGCACCCTGCCCGGGAAGCGGCTACGATGAACAGGTCCGTGATGAAGTGGCTCGGCGCGCAGCCAATGTTGTTAAATAATGGTGGATCGCTGCACTTTAGTAGTCATTGAAATAGGCATGTGGTTTTATCTTTTGTTTTCTGGCACGCCTGTCATTTTCATTATCCGACCGCCTTTCTTCTCCACCTAATATTGATTCAATATCATTGAATTGAGCCAACTCGAAGCGCCGATCCCCATCTTCACGCCGATCCTGGTAATACTTGTAACGACAGTTGCATTCCTTCGCATCACAACCTGTCAGTGGCAACTCCGGCGCATCAACCGCAAAGTAACGACGGTCTTGTTGTTCCGAGGCGGACGAACAGGCCCCAAGGCATGGGCTGATCATCACGCACTGGTGTGAACTGGCTTTCGCGTGAATCTTTGCGATACGGCGCTTGAAAATCTTTGCGCGACGATGTCGGCCAAATACCATCGAATCTCTAGATAATTCAGCGGCCAAACGGCGCCCATACATGATAATCCACGGAGATCCGATACCGATCGTTGCTCCAATTGCAATCCATATTATTACTGTCACTGAGAGCGCCCTTCAAGAAGTGGAGTCTGGTTCTTTATCTATTAGAAACCAACTCGTTACCTGACTGCAGCGAACCACATCCCAGTTAGATCAAATAAACATAAGACAACCGAAACACTGCCTCAGCTTGGCCCAGAATTATGTATTGCTTACAACGAAGCAATCGTTGCATCGATAACCGATTCCATCCATTGAATATATTTCGGATGCTCAGACATACCTTTATCGGCAAATGTGTAATCAAGTCCACGCAGATCCTGACGAATATGTGTCTGCACACCATGACTGGCTGCCGCGATCGCAACGACGATAACATCCTGCCCGTTGTCATCAGCCTGCTTTATCCAGCGCCGGATGCGTTTGACGTTGGATTTTCGAACCGGCGGGATTGCATCGTCTTGTAGATTCCAGATCTTCACATCCGCAAACTCATTTTTTGCCTTGATCCGATCGACGTGTACATTCAGGATCTCAAGATCCGGAACGTTGTCCTCATCATCTTCAGGGCCGTGGCCGATAATCATGACAAACTCATTGGCCGGATTCTTGCTGACTTCCTTGATGTTGTCGTAGAGGATATCGGTGATCAGCTGACTGTCGCCGAAATGATCGGTCATATGGAACGTCGCTGCGGACGTAACTTTCGGCACCTCGAGATATGTTGCCTCTTCACCCAGATCGAAAATATATTTCCACTGCCGCGTCAGCGTGTTGTAAGGCGTCGTCGTGCCGTTGGGAACCAGCACGATATTTTTCGCGCCACGCTCCGTCAGGTCATCGACCGCTGATTGCAGCTGCGAAGACTTCATCATCGCCATGCCAAAACCTACGGCGGTCAGATTTTTTGATGAAATCGGCTCCAGCGCCTCAATCAGCATCCGGTCACTGTTTTCACCGACACCGTGCGACAGGATCAGAACACCGATATCACCGCGCATGCCTAGATCACTCGCATACCATTCATAGTTCGGGCCCATGCCCGACATATTCATGTTCAACTCCCGATCTGTCATACCTCGATAAAGTGCCACTTTATGGCGCAATGCGGCCATCATCTCGGCATCCATGTCATGCTTGACTTGGTAGCTATCGAGGCGCTTGCCATCCGGACCCATCTCTGGAACTGCATTGTGATCGTGATTATGCTCATGATCCTGAGCCATACCCATCGGGCTGCCAACCAACATGATTGCGAGCACGCCCGCAACAACAGTGGGGCTGAATTTCTGTAGATTCATCTTTTTTTCTCCGGTTGCCGGGCTATTATTCGCTGGTCAAAATTCTGCTGATTGAACGCCGCAATTCCTCGATGAAGGCATTGCCAAATTCCGCCTTCATCGCCATACCCGCCGCCGCCTGCACCATGCTGGAAATCATGACAGTGATGAGTTGCGCATCGCGTCCCGATCTCTTGAGAATCTGCTCCACCGCATGTTGCAACACTCGCGCGGGCGGTTCATGCAACGCTGAAATTTCCTTACGTAATTCACGAGAGTTTGGCGGGATCTCTCCAAGCATATGAGTCATGGCATGACATGGTCCGGCGGCAAGCTCCATCTGCAAACCAATCCAAGCGTCGATGCGCTCAGCCGGGTCCACAATTTTCTTTTCGAGATCGACGAGCTGATCAAAAAATGGCGCCATGTCACGCTGGACGACTGCAACGAGGATATGATCCTTGTTCGTGTAATAGCGGTACAAAGAGTTGCGGGCAAGCCCCATCGACCTGGCGATATCGGCCATGTCGGTATTCCGGTAGCCCAGCGTCGTAAACAGGTCACGCGCCGCATCCAGAATACGCTTTTCCTGAATG
>Ga0233413_10000288_pt1 | contig 25458 bp, 39 predicted proteins | sample Na_anoxic_6_MG_FD_189019 | JGI IMG/M metagenome (GOLD analysis project Ga0233413, IMG submission 189019) | Seawater microbial communities from Saanich Inlet, British Columbia, Canada - Na_anoxic_6_MG | ecosystem: Environmental > Aquatic > Marine > Inlet | place: Canada: British Columbia...
AAGAAATGGAGATATTTACAATTTAGATTAGAAGCAGAAGTTAAAATCTTAAATTAACTCTTTACATTTTAATATAAACTTTATATAATAATTATATAACTTAATTATAAATAAAATGAAAGAAAGATTACATACATTATTAGAAAATATAGATGATTTTGAATGCGAGCAATCAGTAGCAGAATTAGAAAGTATAGCTCCGAAATTATATGGTTATTATTATGGCGAGCAAGAATTAGAAGAAGATAGCGAATAATAGGTATATAATGAAAATAAGTATAAGTAATAAAGGATTAAAAGGCGTATTTGATATAGAGCAACATTGCAAAGATATCAATGTTAATATTGAGAAAGTAACAGAGTTAAGTTGCTATAATAACGATCTAGTAGAATTAAAAGGCTTGGATAAGTTAGTTAAGTTAGAGTGTTTACATTGCCACAATAACAAACTAACAGAATTAAAAGGCTTGGATAAGTTAGTTAATTTATATTGGTTATCTTGCGAGAATAACAAATTAACAGAGTTAAAGGGCTTGGATAAGTTAGTTAATTTATATTGGTTATATTGTGAGAATAACAAATTAACAGAGTTAAAGGGCTTGGATAAGTTAGTTAATTTAATATCGTTAAGTTGCTACTTTAACCAATTAACAGAATTAGATTTGAGTAAGTTAGTTAATTTAGAGGGGTTATATTGCTCTTATAACAAACTAACAGAATTAAAAGGCTTGGATAAGTTAGTTAAGTTAGAGTATTTATATAGGTAGACAATGGAAATAAGTATAAGTAATAAAGCTTTAAAAGGCGTGTTTGACATAGAGCAATATTGCAAAGATATCAATATTAATATTGAGAAGGTAACAAATTTATATTGCTATAGTAACGATCTAACAGAATTAAAAGGCTTGGATAAGTTAGTTAATTTAGAGCGGTTATATTGCTATAATAACGATCTAGTAGAATTAAAAGGCTTGGATAAGTTAGTTAATTTAAAGAGGTTATCTTGCTATAATAACGATCTAGTAGAATTAAAAGGCTTGGATGAGTTAGTTAATTTAAAGGTGTTATGTTGTGATAATAACCAATTAACAGAGTTAAAAGGCTTGGATAAGTTAGTTAATTTAGAGTTATTATATTGCAATAATAACGATCTAATAGAATTAAAAGGCTTGGATGAGTTAGTTAAGTTAGAGGTGTTACATTGCCACAATAACAAACTAGCGGAATTAGATTTGAGTAAGTTAGTTAATTTAAAGGATTTATATTGTAATAATAACGATCTAATAGAATTAAAAGGCTTGGATAAGTTAGTTAAGTTAGAGTATTTACATTGCCACAATAACAAACTAACAGAATTAAAAGGCTTGGATAAGTTAGTTAATTTAGAGGTGTTATATTGCTCTATAAACCAATTAATAGAGTTAAAGGGCTTGGATAAGTTAGTTAATTTAGAGCGGTTAAATGATGAGAAATATACACAGCTAGGTAGAATAACTATGATAATAGATAAAATTGAAAAAATGGAAAAAGATATTGCTGATATTATTAAAAGACAGAAGATATAATAGTAAAAGTGTTTTGTAGTTGTAAATAATACTATTAGCATTATATTATAAATATAATTTAATATAATGCTATTATGGTTAATAAAGTCGGTAATATGAGCGATGCTAATATGAAAAAAACAAGGGGTAGATTTCAAAATCTAACTCCAGAAGAAAGAAGATTACAAGGTAAGAAAGGCGGGCAAAAAAGCGTAGAAGTAAGGAAAGTTAAAAAAAATATGCAGGAATTAGCTAGAATGATTATTAATTCTGCTCCTTCAAAAAAAGTGGTTAGTCAGATAAATAAAGTTTTTCCAGATATAGAAGTAGAAAACATAACTAATGCAACATTATTATTAAGTAAAGTTTTTGAGAAAGCTGTTAATGATAAAGATATAAAAGCCTTTGAAGTGTTTAGAGATACTGCTGGGTATAAACCAGTAGATAAAAGTAGTATTACAGATGCAGAGGGAAATACCATGGAAGCGCCTATGATAGTAATAAATCCAGTAACCCCAAAAAGTAAAAAAGATTAAATATAGCTTTACATTATAATATCAAGTATATATAGTAGTTATATAACTAAATTAAAAAAATAAAATGAAAGAAGAAGTAATAGACTTAGCACACGGACATTTAATGGGTGTTTTTGATATTGAAGAATATTGTCATGATAATAATGTAGATATATTAAATGTTGTAGAGTTGTGTTTAGATAATAATGAACTTACTGATATTAGAAATTTACACAAAGCAAAAAATTTAGTAAGTGTTGTTTGTTCTAATAATAATATTAAAGAGCTTAAGGGCGTTGATAATATAATAAATTTACAAGAAATAATAACAGATGATTTTGTAAAAATATGTTAAAACATAAAAGAAACCATTTTGCTCATATGGGAAAAATGGTTTTTAGATTTTAAAATATAATTATTTAAGGAGGTTATTATATGTCAGAAAAAATAGATTTAATGAATCAATTAATTAATAATAAAATGAAAAGATATTTAGTAATTTTTGATGAAAGACAAGATGATGAAGTGGTATCATTTAATAAATTAGATGAGGCTTTAGATTACATAAGAAGATTTTTTATGGATCATTTCCATGTTGATTATATACAGTTTGTATTGGCTATTGATGAATTTGGCGAGACTTATGTTGAGTATAATAATGAAGACTTAGTTGAAATGCACACAGTTGATTACGAACAAGACGAGAGAGAGAGATATTATGCAAGTGTTTTATAGCATAATGGATATTTTAAGATTAATGCGAATGTTATTTAAGGAGCATTGGCATTTAATTTTATTTGTCTTAGCTTGCATATACTCCACTAATATAACTATGAAAATAGAACAAGACTTAAACAACAAAACAAAGATTTATCAAGATGAATAATAAAAAAATAGATATAAGCTATAAGGATATAGAGGGAAAGTTTAATGTTATGCAATATTGTGTAGATAATAGTATAAATATAAAAGAGGTTACTTCTTTATATTGTGAATATAATCAAATAGAAGAAATAGAAGGATTAGACCAATTAGAAAATTTGAAATATTTGCACTGTCAAAAAAACAAAATCAAAAGTTTAAAAGGTTTAAATAAATTAGTTAATTTATGTGGTTTAAATTGCTCTAAAAACAAAATAACAGAGTTAAAGGCTTTAGCTAGCTTAACTAACTTAAAGTCTATCTCATATAGTTATAATAAAATAGAAGATATAGACATTTTAGAAAGATTGGAAAGCTTGCAGGAAGTAAACGGAAAAGTTTATAAAAGGAAAAAGAAAAGGCAAAACAAATAGCTAAAATAAAGAAGTGAGAAGCAGGTGTTAACCAATAACATATAGGTAAGAACAAAATGACTAAAATATATACCAATGATGGTAAATTAATCCTAGAACACGCTACAAAAAGCTTAAAAGAATTAGTAGAGTACGCTGTAAAGCAGGGTATTAGTTTAAAAAGTGCAAATTTAGAAGGTGCTGATTTATATTGTGCAAAATTATATAGAGCAAATTTAGAATATGCAAATTTAGAAGGTGCTGATTTATATTGTGCAAATCTAGTATGTGCAAATTTAGAATATGCAAATTTAGAAGGTGCTGATTTATATTATACAAATCTAGTATGTGTAAATTTAAAAGATGCAAATTTAAAAAATGCAGATCTAGTAGGTGCAAATTTAGAAGGTGCAGATTTATATAAAGCAAATTTAGAAGGGGCAGATTTATTTTTTGCAAATTTAAAATTTGCAAATTTAAGTTATGCAAATTTATATAAAGCAAATTTATTTGGTGCATATTTAGATGGTGCAAATTTAGAAGGCACTATTTAAAAGGTGTAAAGTATGATTGAAACTATGATAATAATAGGTATTACGATGGCAATTTTATCAATAGTAGCTGGTCAATAAATAGTTTATTTACAATACTAAATATAGGTTTATAATTAATTTAGTTCTCATCATGTAATTAATATTATTTATAAGGCAAAGGGGGACTTTCTTCTCATGTGTTACCATATACTTAACCCCCTTTAGCTTTAATAGAAAAATTAATTAAATATTTAACAATAAATTTAGTTTTTATAATTAAATAAATTACCAAGTAGAAATGACAGTATTAATAGCCGTAAATCAAAAAGATAAAATTATTTTAGGAGCAGACTCTTGTACTTTTAGAGGTTATAATAAGATTAATCTAAACAATCACAAAGGTAGAAGCAAAATTGAGCAAATTAATGATATTACTTTTTGTTCAACTGGTCTTGTAGCAGAGACTAATAATTTTTTATTATATTGTTCTACTAGAAAGCCTGAATCAAATTCTTTAATATCAATACAAAGATTTTTCAATGAATTTGGTAGATATCTAACGGAAATGGTAAAAAAAGAATTGCAAATAGAGAATGATTATTTTTTAGTATATAAAGAAAGGCTTTTTTGTTATAATTATGGCGCAGTTAATGAGATTTTAATAGATGATTATGTTACTCTGGGAGCTGGTTGGCTAGAGGCTTACACCGCTTTATATTTAGGAAAAACAGCTAAGGAAGCTATACAAGTGTCAATAGATTTAAATGTATATGTAGGCGGAGATCCACAAGTATTAGAAATTGCAAAAACTACATTTAATAAGATAGATGGAAGTAAAGACGGTTTAACACATTGAATAAACAATTTAGTTTTTATAATTAAATAATAACCAAGGAAAAATATTTACATTATAATATGAATGATGTATAGTAATGATATAACTCTTCAATATAAAGGCAAAAGAAAGAAAATCATGACTGATATAAATTGGAAAGACATAAATATCGATAAATCAAAATTTATACTTACTCAATCTGAGAAATGTTTAAACGCATCATTAGCAAACACTGATTTATTAGACAAAAAGAGCTGCACTATTTTGGTTGGGTTACTATTATCTATTACAGGTTTACTAATTATTATGATAACTAAGGATATTAGTTTCTATAAATCCATCATGCTATCTCTATTAGTAATAGGCTTTTTTATATCTTCTTGTTTTTGCATGCAAGCACTTAGTGCAAAAAAAATTAAATCGATAGGTAATAAACCAAAAACGATGCTAGATAAAGAATTTAGTGGGTGCATTGATTTAATACAAAGTGAAGCTTTATCAAATGAATTAAAAATAACTACTGCAATCGAAGTTAATAATTATAAAGAATGTTCAATTAATGCCTCTCTAATCAGCCTTCAAAGTACTCTAACGATAGTTATAATACCTCTTATAACTTCTATTCTTATTATTCAATATATAAAATGATACCTTTTAGAGCAACAAGACTTACTGAAACGGCTAAATTACCTAAGTGAAGATGATATTTTTATTCTGAAGAATTGGAATAAGATTGAGAAAATTATCAAACGAAAGCCAGTTATAAAGCATATATTAAAATCAATAAGCTTATAGTTTTATTACAGTTAAGTACTTGACTTGCTAGAAATCATAACTATATAAAACTTAACTTTTTATAAATAACTAATTAACGAGAAAAAAAATGTCTGTAGTTAAACCTTTATATGATAGAGTTTTAGTTAGAAGAACTGAATCTGAGCAAAAAACTGCCGGAGGAATTATTTTACCTGACTCTGCGCAAGAAAAACCACAAGAAGGCGAAGTAGTCGCTGCTGGTAATGGAACTTTAAAAGAAAATGGTACAATTGTGCCATTGGAAATTAAAACTGGCGATAAAATTTTATTTGCTAAATGGTCTGGTACTGAAGTCAAAGTAAATGGTGAAGAATTAATCATCATGAAAGAATCAGATATTTTAGCAACAATTGAACAATAATTAATAGGTAAATAATGGCTAAAATAATTCAATTTGATAATGAAGCAAGAAAGTCTCTACTTAAAGGAGTAGATACTTTAGCTAACGTTGTAAAAGTAACTTTAGGTCCAAAAGGTAGAAATGTAATTCTACCCAAAGCATTCGGTCCTGCAAAAATCACTAGGTAATAGCTTTACAGTGCCAGTTATAAAGCATATATTAAAATCAATAAGCAGTGTTTTATGAACTCATGAAAATTGAGCAATTTTAAAAAAATATTTTAAAAGATGTTGACTCGTAGGAACTTAGCCCCTATAATGTAGAAAGGGGCGATTTAGCCCATTTAAATTAAATAAGGTAAAATATGTCAATTTCAGCAGAGCTAATAAAAAAAATTAAAGAATTAAACTCTCATTATGAAAGTGCTGATGCAGAAGTGGGTTTATTTGATTGCGATAATTCAGGAGTTATTTTTAGTAGCCTACAACCTAAAGAAAGAGCTGAGTTAATGAATCTGTTTAGACCTTTAAACTGGTTTCAATCTGAAAAGAGACTAAATTTAAAAAAAATTGAAAGACAATGCAAACAAAAAATATCTGAAATTTACAATGTTTAATTTAGAAGAAAATTATAGGTCGTTCTGGTCAAAAAAAACGACATCAGAAATAAAAAAAGAAATTAAATCTTGGCAAAAATATTTTAATAAACATGGCGAGTCATATTCTTTTCATGGCGGTGATATGACTCCACCAAATACATTAGCCGATGGTGATAAAGTAATGATATTGAAAGAAATCTTAACAGAAAGGTAAATATGAGTATTAAATTTAATCCTATTGAGGAATTTTTAAAACAAAGGATATCTTTACAAAAAGAACTTGTGAGATGCCTTAGTTATGGGGGAGGGGAGGATTATTCTAGTATAGAAAGAATTTTATTAAATATGGATAAAGAATTAGGAAAGATTATTAATTTAGATGATTACAAGCCGCATAAAACAGGCTCAGCAATATGTTTATCTTGCTTGAAAGACTGGCAGGCGATATATACAGAAAATGCTGATATTAATAATTAAGACATATTTTAAAAAATGGCTAACTACAATGAAATCAGATCAAATAAAAAAACAAAGACTATCTTATAGAATGACTCAAAAGCAATTTGCTATTGCTTTGGGTCTTTCAGAAATAAATGGCGATAGATATATTAGAGAAGTTGAAAGCGGCAGAAAGACTCCTTCGGGTTTGTTTATCAGATGCTTTGAGTTGTTTGTTGAAAATCAACATTTAAAAAACACTTTGTGAGAATGAAAGTATTATCCTTGTTTGATGGGGGTATCAGCAGCTAGGCAATAGCTTTACAGTGCCAGTGATAAAACATATATTAAAATCAATAAGTATAGCATAATCATAAAAAACCATTTGCAAAAACTAAATTATACTATAATATAAATAATGATTTTTCATTACGGCGGGGGCTTTTAGAAATATTAGCCCCTTTTATATAGTTATTATATGAGCTTACAAATAAATTTAGAATTACCAGAAAAAGCTTATTTTTTACTTACTACAAAAAGCAGATACAAAGTAATATATGGGGGGAGAGGAAGTGCTAAGAGTTGGAGCATAGCAAGAGTGTTATTGGTTTTGGCGTTAAATAACAAAATTAGAATATTATGCACAAGAGAGTTGCAAATATCAATTAGAGATTCAGTACATAAATTATTAAAAGATCAAATTTCTAATTTAGATTTAGATAATTTTTTTTATGTTACTAAGGAATCAATAAGAGCTAGCAATGGGAGTGAGTTTTTATTTAAAGGCATGAAAAACAATGTACAAGAAATTAAGTCATTAGAGGGCATAGATATATGCTGGGTAGAGGAAGCAGCTAGAATGAGTCTTGAGAGTTGGGAAATATTAACCCCTACTATTAGAAAAGAAAATAGTGAAATATGGGCTTCATTTAATCCAGAAAGTGTGGATGATCTAACATATAAAAAATTTATCTTACAAAAGCCTGATAATGCTATTGTAGAAAAAATAAATTATGACGATAACCCCTGGTTTAATAATCCATTGTTGGAGGAGATGGAATATGATAAAAAACATAATCCTGAATTATATGACCATAAATGGCTAGGCAATCCAAAAGTAATAAATGATGCTCAAATATTTAATAAGAAATATGAAGTGGTAGAGTTTGAAACGCCTAATATTAAAGACATAAAAGAAAATAGATTTTTTTACGGAGCAGATTGGGGCTTTGCTCAAGACCCTACTGTTTTAATTAGATGTTTTATACAAGGCAAAGTTTTATATATAGATCAAGAGGTTTGTCAAAGAGGTGTTGAAATATTAAAATTACCAGAATTGTTTAATAAGATAGATGGAAGTAAGGACGGCTTAATATATGGTGATAGCTCAAGACCAGATATAATATCATATTTAAGAGGCGAGGGCTATAATATAAATCCAGCAGATAAGGGCGACGGCTCGGTTAAAGCAGGAATTGATTATATAAGAGACTTTGAAAAAGTAATAATACATCCAAGATGTAAAAATACAGTAGATGAATTTAAGTTTTATTCTTATAAAGTAGATAGAGTAACTGGCGAGATATTGCCAAAAATAGTTGATAAATATAATCATTGCTTTGTCGGTAATACTTTAATTACAACTAATAAAGGGAAAGTTCCAATAGCAGATATAAAAGTAGGCGATTTAGTATTAACCAGAAAAGGATTTAAAAGGGTTCTTAAAAAATTTAATAATGGTTATAAGAAAGTAAAAACTTATCATTTTGCTAATGGGAAATCGTTGACTGCTACAGATACGCACAGTATAATTACTACAAAAGGGGATATTCAGATCAAAAATATAAATAAAAATGATAAATTATACTTTAATGTAGGAAAATGCAAATTTATAGAGAGCAAAAATCAGAGGTTGCAATATACAAAGGCAAAAAATACCGCAGATATCCTGATAGCAAAAGAAGAGCTGATAGAGTGTATTTTAAAAAAAGTTGTTCCAAACAAAAAAACAAATATTTACATATACAAATATATCAAGATAATTACGGAGATATTCCTTCTAATTGCCATATTCACCATAAAGACCACAACCCCCTTAATAATGATGTTAGCAATTTGCAGCTTGTTAAAGCTAGTAAGCATTTATCAGAGCATGCAAAAGAATATCATCTTTGTAATAAAGATCTTGTTAAAAAAAAGCTTAATAGTATTAGAGAGCTTGCGGCTATTTGGCATGGTTCAGAAGAGGGTAAAAAATGGCATAAAGAGCATTATGAAAATAACAAAGATAAATTTCACAAAAAGTTCAAAAGAAAATGCTTTAATTGCGATATTGAACATGAATCGTGTAGAAAGGAAGGCAGCTCATACTGTTCAAATAAATGCAAGTCAGCATATAGAAGAAAAAAAGGATTTGATGATATTACAAAACAATGTGAAGCATGCAAAAAACAATTTACAAGCAATAAATACAAAAGAGTTAAAACATGCTCTAGAAAATGCGCAGCAAGTTTACGATCTAATGATAGAAGATTGCCACGAATATTTCGCTAATGATATATTAGTGCATAATTGTGTAGATTCAATAAGGTATGCACTTTGCAAATATATAAAAAGAAAAGGAGAAATAGCAGTATTTAGTTTTTAAAATGGATAAAATAAAAGAAATATTAAAACAATTAAATAAGTATGATTTTAATAATATTTTAGATAATATTATAATGATTTACTTCTTAACATTGATTTTTATAGGAATGTATAATATCTTGGATAGTTATAATAACTTTTCATTGTTAAGTGCAAGTATGTTTACAGCTTTTTCAATGTTATTTTATATTTATGTGAGTAGGAAATAAGATGTTTAAACAAATAACTAAATCAGTTGATCTTCAAAAAAAATCATATCAAGCTAATGATTTATCATTATTAATGTTGGGTATTTACGGAGATCAAAATAAGGCGGATTTAAACAGATTCATTACATATTATTATAAGAGCAGCCCTTTATTTACAGCAATAAAATTAATAGCAGATAATATTAATAATATAGATTTTGTTTTAAAGGATAATAACAAAGAAGAGTTTATTTATCAGCATAAAATATTACAGTTATTAAAAAAGCCTAATCCATTTACAGGAAAAAGCTTGTTTATAGAATCTATAATAAATAACTTTTTATTAACTGGTGATGCTTTTATTGAGATTATAGGCAATAACGAACCAGTTGAACTAAATATAATACCTAGCCAGCATGTAACTATTATAGCCTCTCCTAGAGATGGCTACCCTGAAAGCTATAATTACAATGGTTTTAATTCAAGTAATAGAACTTTTACAAGGCGTGATAATAGATTTTTTGCAGATAATGGTAATGAGTTAATTAATTTAAGATCTTTCAATCCTGAATATAGTGCTAATAATTTAAGAGGTGTGTCATATATACAGCCTATTGAGTTAGAAATAACACAATATATATTAGCTTCGTTACATAATGAAAGCACTATCAAGAATCAAGGAAGACCAAGCGGAATATTAACATATAAAGGAAACGATGTAGTTAGCTCAGATACTCAAGCAGCAATGAAAGAAAATTTGCAAAAAACTTTTTCTGGAGCTAAAAATTCTGGAAATACCATGTTTTTAGGTGGTGATTTTGACTTTAAACAAATGTCAGAATCAATCAAAGACATGGATTTTGCAACGCTTAAAGTACAAACACAAGTAGCTATATATAATGCTTTAAAAATCCCTTTGCCTATGATAAGTCCAGATCATATGAGTTTGGCTAATATGGATACAGCAAAATTAAATTTTTATGATAATTGCATAATACCTTTATTTACTAAGATAGCTAATTTCTTAAATGAAAATTTATTAAGTCGCTATAAAAATAGTGATAACTTACAGCTTACTTATGATGAAGCTGCTATTGCAGCATTAAAACCAAGACAAGCAGAAAATACTGAGAGAATGGCTAATAGTGGCGTCTTGACTATAAATGAATTGAGATCTTTAGTCGGTAGGGAAGATTTAACCGAGGGGGGTGATAGAGTGTACCAGCCTATGAATTTAATACCAGTAGGACAAGACCAATATACTATTGATAATAGAGGAAAGCCAGCTAAGAAATCTATGCAAGAAGACTTTGTAAATGCTTTAATGAAGCAAGGTAAGCACAGCTTAGAAGAAATCAAACAATTATCTTTGGAATATGGCAACTCTGAAATTTAACACAGAAAGCGCACTAACTATTGATAAAGAAAAAATAGTAATAGAATCTAAATTAATAAGCTCATTAAAAAGGGTGTTTAGGGATATAGCAGATGATGCAGCTAAATTATATATAGCTAATGACAGATTAGATGCAAAAGATATAGCCACTAATTACAAAGCTGAAATATTAGTGGAGGTTAGAAAAGCTTTAAGAAGTTCTATCAAGAAATTTGGTTATAGTATTAGAGATAACATAAGTAAAAAACATAACTTAAATTTTGCTATAGAAAACAAAATCAAACTAATTGATTTAGAATTAAAAAAGACTGAAAAAATAGTTGATGAAGACTTAGACGAAAACTTAGAAGAAATAAATAATGAGTTTAACAAAGATGCTACTTTATTTATTGCTAATGAAAGTGAAAAGCAAACAAACTTAATAACAGATACAAATGAAAAGCAATTAGAAAAGGCAGTTGCTTTTGGTGGTGCAGTTTATACAGCTAAATTAAGTGAATTGCAAAAAGAAAAAGATATTATTACTCAAGACTTTTTAAGAGCTAGTGGCACTAGTCAAGAGGCTAAATTAGAAAGAAGATTAAGGAGGGTTAATAATGCTATTAATGAGACTACAAACAAAAGACCTTTAACAATAGCAGAAGAACTTAGAAAAAAGATAATAGATGAATCAGAGGCAAGAAGTGAATTAATAGCTTCTCAAAATGTAGGGCTAGGGGAGTCTTGGGCTAGAAATAGAGAAGCTGAAATAATTAACAATGCTAATTTAATTACAGAAGCAGGTCAAACAATAAAAATTAAAAAGCAGTGGGTTTCTATATTGGATATGCACACTAGATCAGCGCATAGATCAGCAGATGGACAAAGAGTTGATATTAATGAAAGATTTTTAGTAGATGGTGAAAGCTTGAAGTTTCCAAGAGATCCTAATGGATCAGCTAAAAATATAATTAATTGTAGATGTGTTTCAATATATACTAATGAATAGTTGTATATTCTTGATAATCTAAATAAATCATATCTTCGCTAATTCTATTACAAGTATTACCCTTTAAACTTTCCATTAAATTATATATTTCTATTTCTTTAGCTAATGCAAATTGAGCGTGCTTTGGTATGCCGTGGTATTGCCAAGAGATAGAAAAAGTGTTTTTGCTAAATCCATTATTAGCACTAAATCCACCAATAGTTCCACCACAAAGTTTATATTTTTTTAATATATACTTAAAAAATCCAAAATCTCTATAGAGATCCACCGTTTTACTTTTCATTAAAATTTAATAAATAATTAACAATATTATTACTATAATAATGTTTTTTTAAATAATAAGCTTTTTTTTCATATTATTTTATATTTATATTATATGTTTAATATATATAATATAATAAAAACTATGTTATGGCTATTAATAAAATACCACCATTATCAGCACAAAACAATGCAAAGCGAGGTTTAGAGCTTCGCAAAAAGTATAATAGGGGTGGTTTGTCAGCTAGTGAAGCTAGTGAGCAAGATATTCGTAGTGGTGTAAATTCTGCTAGAAGTATTTCAAGTGGAAACGGGCTATCTACTGATTTAATAAAAGCTATGGCACGGTTTAATAGATTTAGAAAAGATTATCAACCAGACAAGAGAGAGTCAGATGGTGGTCAAACAGCTGGTACTATAGCCTGGTTATTATGGGGCGGTACTACTGGGGTAGATTGGGCTTTCAAAAAATCTAAAGAGATAGATAACGAAAAACAGCAAGAAGGCAATTCAACTAAAAAAAGTAATAATATGAATAAAGAATATAAGTCATTTAGTTTTGAAATTAAAAATTACAGAAATGAAGAGGAGTATTTTTATTTTGAGGGTTACGCCTCAACCTTTGGCAATGTAGATAGAGGCAATGATATTATAGAAAAGGGGGCTTTTACTGATACTCTAAAAAAAGATAAGTTCAAAATCTTATGGCAACATAAAATGGTAGAGCCTATTGGAATGCCAATAAAAGCTTATGAAGATGAAAAAGGCTTATACATAGAGGCTAAATTGCCAAAAGACGATGACTTTGTAAGGGGTAGAGTAATACCTCAAATGAAATGCGGTACTATAGATAGCATGAGTATTGGTTTTATAGTTAAAGAAGATGACTATAAGGAAGAAGTTAGGTTTATTAAATCAGTTGATTTATTTGAAGTTTCTTTGGTTTCTATGCCTATGAATCCTTTAGCTATGGTTTCTTCTTTTAAGTCTGAGGATTTAGCTAAGTATTTACCAGAAGATAACAAAGATGAAGCCGCTGCAATAGTAGAGGATTGCTTTTCTAAAATGGTAAATGATTTGCCAAAAAGCAAAGAGCAAAAAGAAAATATACAAACAAAGTCCGTGCAAGAAGTTACTTGTATGAAGGACATAGAGAATATCCTTAAATTGAAATGTAACTTTTCACAAAATGAAAGAAAGGTTTTTATTTCCAAGATTAAGGATTTTTCAAAGCAGCGTGATGTTGTTAATGAAGTTAAAGAGCTACGAGATGTAATTCGAGGTCAAGAGATGACTAAAACACTCAATAATTTTATTAACGATTTAAAAAATATATAAAAATGACTGAAATCAATATGCACGATATCAATTCTGCTTTATCTGAAATAAGAGCGGAAGTTGAGAAAAAAAATGCTGATCTAGGAAAAATAGCTAATTTGGAAGCTATATTAGATAAGCAAGAAAAATCTAATCAAGATATGTTAAAAAAACAAAATCTTGTAGAACAACATAATTTACAAATAAAAGAAAAGTATGAATCTTTAGAGAAAAAATATAATTCTTTAGAAGCGGATTATAAAAGAGGTTCTTTAGTAGAAGGAGAAAAAGAAGCTATAGATCATGAATATAAGTCTTTTGAAGCATATGCAAGAAAAAATTCATCTTTAATAACAACCGAGGAATATAAGTATTTAAGAACTGATATTGAATCTGCTGGTGGTTATTTATTACCTAGTCTTTTAGATAGTGAATTGATTAAAAAAATCACTGAAATATCTAATATTGAGTCTTTAGCTAGAATTAGAAATCTATCTAGTAAATCTTTGGGTATGCCAGTAAGATCTGGTTTAGTAAGTGCTAGTATGGTAGGAGAAGGAGATGAAGATGCTTTAAGTCAATCAGATTATGGATTAGAAAGACTATTTGCGAAAAAAGGTCAAGTAACAATTCAAACTACTATGGAAGATTTAGAGGATCCTGATATGAGCCTTAGTGATTTAATAGTTGAAGACACCGCTGACGCTTTTGCTAAGTTAAGAGGTACGCAATTTACTAAGGGTTCTGGTGCTGGTAATAATTGCCAAGGTTTTATGACTAATTCTGATATAACATCTATTATTGCGGAAAATAGTTATGTTTCAGGAAATACTAATAATATAACTATGAACGATTTAATAGATTTAACTGGCGCAATCAAAAGTGGTTATAATGGTACATTCGGAATGAATAAAAAAACTATAACAGCGCTTAGAAAGCTAACTGACAATGAAGGTAGACATATTTGGCAAGCTGGTAATTTACAAGCTGGGATTCCTAATCAAATTTTAGGTCATGATTATGTAGAATTACCAGATATGCCTGATATTGCCGCAGAGTCTTATCCTGTAATATTTGGAGATTTTCGTAAAGGTTATACAATAGGAAACCGTAAGGGTTTAACTATGATTAGAGATGATGTTTCTAAGAAGAGAGAGGGCAAAGTGGAGTTTACTTTTCATCAAAGATTTGCTGGAATGGTTACTTTAAGTGAAGCTTTCGCTAAGTTACAAAGCAAAGCTTAACAACTAAAGGAGGGCATAAGCTCTCCTTAATTAATTAATTATTTATTTTTTTATGAGGATATAAAAATGTCAAGTGTAGATTTAAAAAACAATATTAAGCAAGCGGTTGCTTTTAATATACAAACTATTAGCAGCGATACTACAACTGCTGGAACTGAAATTGATACTACTGGTTTTGAATCAGCAACTATTATTTTCCAAGCTGGCGTGGTTACCACTGGTGATGCAACTTTATTAGTTCAAGAATCAGATACTTCAGGTGGGACTTTCACTGATGTAGCTGATGATGATTTAATAGGTTTAGAAACTAGCACAAAGCTAGATACATCTAATTCAGTTACTAGAATTGGAGTTTTAAATAGCAAGCCATTTATTAAAGTTAGTGTAGTTTCGGCTAATTCTGCTAATTTAATAGTAAGCGCCATAGCGGTTCTAGGTAGTCCTTTAAGTAGTCCAGTTGCTTAATGAACTATTATTTATGGGGGGCTGTAAAGCCCTCTATATTAACCAAATGAAGAAAAAAAGATGAAAATAAAAGTACTAAAAACAAAAGAAGCAGCAACTTGTAAGTTAGGAATAGATACTACTAAATACATAGCTGGACAGACTTATAAAATGTATAATGAATTAGCTACGATATTTATTAAGCAAGGTTGGGGAGAAGATCCTAATAATACTAAAAGAGAAGAGCAAAAAGCAGAAAGAGTAAGAGAAGCAGCAAGATTAAAAGCACAAAAAGAAAAAGCTGAGGCAAAAGCAATATTAGAAGCTAAAATTGAAAACAAAGCTATAGAAGTAGCTCCTAAAAACAAAGCTATAAAAATAGAAAAAGAAAAAAAAACAAAAAAAAACAAAAGAAAAGGTAAATAATCATTATGGCAGGTATAGCAAGGCAAATATTTACAAATCAAACAGAAAATGGTAATAGCTTAACATTTACAACAAATGGCAAAATTTATGTTAAAATAAGTGGGGATTTCCACAATGCTACTATTGAATTTCAAAGTAAGACTAATAATAGCAACGATGATTTTACAAGCACAGGAGACACTGCTATAACTACGCCAAGCCAAGTCGCGGTTAATTATTCTCCAGGTATGATTTATAGACTCTCTTTAACAGGAGTTCACGCACAAACAGAAATAAACGCTTTTGTAACGGTTTAATTATGGCTATATTAGAAAAAGGTGTAACAGGTCAAATTGGAGTGGCAGTCTTTGAAGAGGCTTTTATAAATCAAACAAATATTACGGTGACACACAACTTGAATAAAACTTTAATGATACAAGTGTTAAATTCAGGTGGTGAGTATATCACTTCGGGGGTTGATATAGATGTTATATCTAGTAATCAATTTATTGTATCTGCGGCAACGCCTTTTAGTGGTACTATAATATATTTTTAATAATTATTTTTGAGGGTTTTTGATGGCAAATTCAAAACAATTTTACAGGTCGATTGACTTGCAAAAAAATGAGATACAGAATGCTGTAGCTCATAATCTAACTTCTAATCCAAGTAGTCCAGTTGCTGGTCAGTTTTATTATAATACTAGTGATAATAAACTACACTATTACAACGGTACTAGCTTTGAAAGTTTTGCTGGTGATATAACTAGTATTGCTGATAATGGTAATGGTACAGTAAATGTAACTTCTGGAACAGAAGGAGATATTACTTTAGAAGTAAATATTGCTAATATTATAAATGATAGCTCATCTACTAGCAGTAACTTATGGTCAGCAAGTAAGATTATATCTTATACACAAACTGCAACTGAGGGTTTAAGTGTCAAATTAGCAGTGGCAGCAGCTACAACTGGAACTTTGCCAGCTTGTACATATGACAATGGTTCTTCTGGTATTGGTGCAACTTTAACTGGAGACGCAGACGGTGCTTTAGCTGCTATTGATGGAGTAACTTTAGTTGCTGATGATAGAGTTTTAGTGCAAGATCAAGCAAGTGCTTCGGAAAATGGTATTTATGAAGTTACCACAGTCGGTGATGCTTCTAATGCTTTTATATTAACAAGAACTACTGATTTTGACACAGCAGATGAGATAAAACCTAATTCTTTTTGTTTTGTTGAAGCTGGTACTACTTACGCAGACAAAGGCTTGGTTTTAGCTAGTGGTGATTCTCCTACTTTAGGAACTACTAACTTAGTATTTACACAATTCACAGGTGCAGGAACTTTTACTGCTGGAGAAGGTGTTTCTCAATCTGGTAATAGCATAAATGTAAATGTAGATGATAGCACTATTGAAATAGATTCTGATACATTAAGATTAAAAGATGCTGGAATCACTACTGCAAAGTTAGGTGATGCTCAAGTAACTAATGCAAAACTTGCTGATGATTCAGTTGCAAATGCTAATGTAATTGATGGTAATATAACTGATGCTAAATTAGCTACGGATTCTGTTATTACTGCTAAAATATTAGACGCTAATGTAACTAATGCAAAGCTTGCTGCTGATTCTGTTTCTACTGTGAAAATAATAGATGCAAATATCACAACTGCTAAGATTGCTGATTCTAATGTAACAACAGATAAAATATTAGATGCAAATATTACAACGGGTAAATTAGCAGATAATGCGGTAACTGCTGCTAAATTAGGTAATAAATACGCTGCTGCTTTTGGTTCTGGTGACTTTTCTTCTGGTGATTTAACTATCACTGCTGCAACTCATGGTGTAGGTGCAACAGAGGATTTAGTTGTAACTATTAAAGATGGCAATGGAGACGATGTAACAAGTGGAGTAGAAGTTTCTATTGCTTCTAGTGGTAATGTTACTGTTTCTGTCAATACTGGTTTAGAATTTACAGGAAGGATAATAATCAGAAATTAATTGATTATTTTCATATAAAATGGTTTACTAAGTGCCTAAGGGTACTTAGTACTATATCAAAAACCAATTAAATATTATAATGGCTACTTCAAAAAAAGAATTTAGAGATATAGATTTACAAGGTAATGAAATACAAGATTTAGTCATTGAAAATCTTGCAAGTGATCCTAGTGGTTCAAGTAGTGGACGATTATATTATAATACAACTGATAGCAAATTAAAGTTTCATAACGGTACTAGCTTTGCAGAAGTTGGTTCTGGTGGCTCTGGCGTAACCGTTTCTTCAGCTAGTTTTAACACTAGTAATGGGGTATTGACTTTGACTATGAGCGATGCCTCAACTGTTACTGTTGATTTAGATAATAGATATCTACAAAATGCAAATCTTTTTCATGGAACTAACACCGATGATCAAACGCCTGATACTACAGCGACTGTATATTATCCAGTTTTTGATAATAATGCAGTTACTAACACAGATATCTATAGTTATGTTGTCCCTTCTTCATCAACCAATACTGGCATTAGGTTATTAAAAGTAGGAAAATATAAAGTTTCGTACACGCTAAATTGGAATAATGCAAGTTACAATAACAGAATTAATTTTTTCAGTCGCTTGGTAAAGCACTCAAGCGCAATCACGCCAAATGAAACAGAATTTCCAGGTACAAGAAGTTTTGGTTACGCAAGAGATAACGATCTTGCTAAATATGCAACAACAACTTGCGTAACTGTAATTGATGTTGCTGCTAATGAATATATTAAATGCCAAGCAACAGTGGCCAAGAATGATAGTACATTTAATGACGATTTTAGCGGCGTTCAATACCACCAAAATAGCTCAATAGTCATTGAATATTTGGGGGATATATAATAATAATAATAACAACTTTTAAGAGAAAAATATGAGTTTAGAAAAAAATTTAAATAGCGTGGAACTAAAAGAGCTTTACGCTAATGTTTTAGAAACAGGTGCCGATTATGATGACTTATCTATTACTTTTGCAGAGCTTGAAACTACTGTAAAACTAAAACTAAAAAATAGGATAAGTGCATTAAGAGCTAACTCTGAATATGAAGAGCAAGCAAGTGATGAAGAAAAAGCTCAAATTGAAGCTTGGTATGTTGCAGCAACAGAATAATTGATTAAAATAATAAGTTAGTTTATTATAAATGTAACTAATTAAATTATTATGTTTAACCATATATATTATAAAATAAGTCCTACTGATTATATACTTAATACAGATGCAATCATAGAGCCGTTTACCTTAGATTATGTAAAAGATTATTTAAGAATATCTAGTACAGATGATGATGTTTTAATAGGTGATTTAATAACCACTGCAAGAAATTTTGGTGAGAAATACACAGGAAGGGATTTTATTAATAAAACTTATGTTTGTTATTTAAATAATTTTCCATTTAATTATGCGGAAATTGAAATAAGAAAAAGTAAATTAACTTCTATTACCTCGATACAATATTACAAAGATGATGTTTTAACTACTATTGATAGCTCTATTTATTATTTTACTGATAATAATGAGTATTCTAGCATATTAGTAAAAGATGGTCAATCATGGGCTTCAGATGCAGATAATAGAAAACAAGCCGTAAAAATTACTTTTGTTAGTGGTTATGGTGCAACTGCTGACGATGTACCTCAAGGAATCAAAACAGCTATGTTAGCTCATATAGCTAATATGTACGAAAACAGAGGCGACTGTTCAGATTGTGATATTGCTTTTAAAAACTCTAAAGCAGCAAGTTTATATTCGCCTTATAGGTTAAGCTCTACTATACTTGAGGTAGTACATGGCTTGTGGTAGAATTAAAAATAATATTACTAAAGTTTGTATTAATGATTTTAATAAAAAAATAACAATACAAAAACCAACGCTAAATCTAAGTAATGCTAGAGGCATTAATGCACAAGCTGGATTTGTTGATGTCAAACAAGTTTGGGCTATGATTAAAAGCAAAAACCCCTTTCAATTACAAAATGGCACTAATACTAATTTAACAACTATCACTACAGAGTTTTATATAAGATATGATTCAGATATAGCTTTAACAGATAAATTATTTATAGAGTATAATTCAATAAAATATAAAGTAGTTCAAGCGGATAATATAGACCTCAAAAATGAAACTATAATTTTTAGAACAGTAAAAAGAGGTGATGAAGCAAACGCCGCTAATTTAAGATAATGCTAACAGTAAAAAAAACATCTAAAAAAGATTTTTCCAAGCACTTTAAACATAGCTCCGCAAAATTTAAAGATGGTGCAAGAAAAGGCTTTGATATAAATGGACAAATGCTAGTAAAAGATGTTAGGCATGAAATGACTCATGGGCGTAAATCTGGAAATACTTATAAAGTATATAGGGGGTTAGGTGGTAGAAAGTTGAAAAGACCTAGATTGCATATAGCGTCAACTCCTAGCGAATATCCAGCGGTTATAACTGGTGATTTGAGAAAATCAGTTGATTACAAAGTAAGGGGTAGCACTAGGCTAGAATTTGGTGCTGGTAATGGGTTTATGATATACGCTAAAATATTAGAGGAAAGAAACCAGTTTTTAAAAAGAACTTTTGAAAAACATAAGAACCAGTTTAAAACAAATTTAAACAGAGAAATAAAAAAATCTTTAGGTATATAATATGCAAGCTTTAGAAATAGTAGATAGATTAAAAGATATAGTCGGAAAATATACAGATGATTTTAGCCAAATAATTACAGCGACTAGCTTAACTAGGTCAGGAACTACAGCAACTTGTATTACTACCACGGATCATGGCTTAACAACAAATGATTATGTAACAATTAGAGGAGCTACAAACCCTGTTATAATAACTTCTTTAACTAGAGTTGACAATGTAGTAACAGCGGTTGCAAGTGAAGCAACTCAATTAATAGATCCTAGTAAATACACAGCAGCGCTAAGAGATAGTTTAACTGTTATTATAGCAGGGTCTAGTCCTACTGAATATAACGGGACATTTAAATTACTAAGTGTTAGTGATGATAGATTAACTTTTACCTTTGAAATAACTACTACACCAACCACGCCAGCAACTACAGCAGGCTATTTATTGCAAGATGATTATGACGGCTATAATGGTAGCAAACAAATAACAGTTATAGATAATACTAGCTTTACTTTTGCAGTAGCTGAAAATTTAAATACACCAGCTCAAGGAACCATAGAAATTGCAAGTAATGTAAGAATTGCTTGGGCTGCTACAGCGGAAAGAGCAGATCAGTATTATAGTAAGATAGCAGATGAAAGCGGTTATTCTACATTTATGTTTGTTATTTTAGGTAGTAAAGCAGTTTATAGAGACGGTACTATAGCAAGTGACATTTCAACTTCTATAGAAAGAAACCAAGATTATTTTTTTACCGCTGCACAAGATTTTTCTATTTATCTTTATTTACCAACAGCAGATGAGACGCTAGCTGGTATTCAATCGGATAAGGCAAGAGAATATGAAGCTTTTATTTTAAAGAGTATTGCTAATTATAGCTTTGCTAGTGTTTTAACAGATACAACTTATCAACCAGTTAATTATGTAGGTAATGAGTCAGATATATATAATACTGCTTATTATGTACACAGGTTTGATTTTACAGCTAAGGGCTATATACGAGTTGCTGATACTATAGACATTAATCCAGGAGTTCCTTTAGATAATGTAGAGGGCAGTTTTATAGATAAAAACTTGCAGTTCAAAACCAGTTTTAAATTATAAGCTTTTTTTTCATATTATTTTAGCTTTTTTTTTTATTTAATCGAGCTAATATAATATTAAAATAAGTGATTTATGTATATATCTATAATATTAACAACAAATTTATCTTATAAAGGCGTTAAATATCCAGAGGGTCAATCTATTAAGATTGAAACTGATGATTTTGGCGTTCCTTTAGATAGTTTTTGGAGAAGAAGATTAAAAGATTCTAAAATAGATAATTGCTTGAAAATAACAAATAAAAAAAAAGGTAAATAATGGGTTCTTCATTTCCTTATATGACTGCTAACTTAAACTCAGCGCAGACTGCTGCAACGGTTGGTGATCGAAAAATATTATTAATTGGTCAAATGGTTAGTGGAACAGCTACTAGCGGAGCTTTAAATGAAGGCTTGTTAAGTGATGCAGATTTTAACGATAAATTTGGTAGAACTTCTCAAATAGCTAAGGCAGGTAGAGCAGTTATAAAAGAATTATCAGCTAGTAGAATTAAGCCAACAGTAGATGTCATAGCTTTATCTGATAATGGCTCAGGTGTTGCTGCAACTGGAAGCGTTGCTTTTTCAGGTACTGCAACGGTGGCAGGTTCTATTATTATTTATGTAGATAGCTTTAATAGAAAATATTCTTTAACTATAGCCAGTGGTGATACTGCAACTACTATAGGCGCTGCATTAGCGGCTGCAATAACCGCTGATTTAGATGCGGTTGTAACTGCCTCTAATTCTACTGGTACAGTAACTTTAACAGCAGTAAATGCTGGAACTCAAGGAAATACTATAGGCATTAAAGTAGTTGGTACGGTTACTGGTATTACAACAACTTTAACTGCTTTTAGTGGCGGAGCTACTGATCCTAGTTTAACTGGTTTATTTGATGTAATAGATGGTGTTAGATACACAAGAATAGTTTACCCTCATGAATGGGGCGTAAGCACTTTAACTACTGAAACTGAGTCCAGATTTAATGTAGACAATAAAATATTAGATGGCGTTGGTATTACTTGTGAAATTGATACTCATGCAAATATAGTGGCTAATGCAGCTTCTTATAATCAAAAAACTTCGGGTTATATGAGTAATGCTAAAATTTCTGAATCAGGTCATGTAGGCGGTGCTATCTTTGAAAGCCCTTTAGTTATAGCAGCTATATTTGCAGCTTTAGAAAATAGATTAACTAATGGATCTAACATTAGCTCAATAGTAACTAATGGTCAAAATATAGGAGGCTCTTTTTTTGGTGCTATTCCTTATCACAATACACCATTTATTAATTTGCCTACTATAGAAACTGGTCATGATTTTACAGATGCGGAAGTTACTGAATTAGAAAATGCGGGAGTTATTGTATTAAGAAATAATCCAGCTAATACAGTGTTGATTTGTAATGAAGCGGTTACTACTTATAAAACAAATACTTTAGGAGCGGTTGACACTACTTATAAATATTTAAATTCTGTTGACACTCTATCTTTAGTAAGAGAATACTTTTTTAATAATATAAAAGCTGATTTAAGCCAGCATATTTTGACAACTGGCGAGTTAATAGCTGGAAGGCCTATGATTAATAAGGAGGGCTTTATTGCGTTAATGATGGGTTATTATGCTACTTTATCAGGTTATAATGGTGATAATTCATATGTATTATTAAGATCTAGTGAAGCAGACAGAGCGGCTTTTAGAGATTCTTTAGAAAGTGTAGATATTACATTAAGCACAGGAACAATCACAGCTGAAAGTATAGCTAATATAGTAACACAAGTAAGAAATATTATTATTAATTTCACGCCAACTTTTGAATAATAGGTAAAAAAATGTCATTAAAACAAGGAGCATTAACTGTAAATACTAAAGTTATTTCTTATGAAGGAAATATAAGAATTGAACCAGGCGCAGCAACTAGAACTCCATATCCACAGGTAAATGGAAGCTTAATAGTGGTTGAGGATATTAGCACTAAGATGTGTAAAATAACTATCCCTATTAGAGTAACACCAGAAACAAACAAGACTTTTAATGAGTTTTATAATAATGATGATAATAATGTAATTACTTTTAGAGATCAAAATTTTTCTGGCTGCTTTATGGAAGTAATACCAGAAAGGGAAGATTTAGAAGTAGTTGATTATGTATTTATGGGTAATCCAGCGGTATAATTTAGTTGCTAATAAGTTAATAATGTATATTATATTATAAACATTATTATAATTTCATGACAACTAAAGATATTTGTAAATTTACTTTAAGCTCTCCTATAAAAGTACAAAGTGTTATTGATGGGGAAAATCAATTTATTGATCAAGATATTATATACTTAAAAGCTCCTTCACAAATACAAATGAGGGCAAGTTTAAAGTTAAGACAAAGTTTTTTAAGCTCTTTTAATCATTTTCTTTCTATAGCTAGCAGTAAACAAGAAAAGCAAAACACACAAGATCAAGTAATATCATATGAGCAAGAAAGCAAAGAGCAAGAAAGCGAGTTAATACCAGTAAAAGAAATTATTACCATTTTAAATTTTGGTGGTGAAGATATTGAGGAGTTTTATAAAATGTTCTATAATTTTGTAGAATATAACAATGTTTTATTTATTGATGAGTCTGCGACTCAGATATTACAAGCTAGTGATATAGATAGTAAACTTTCATTCAAAGATTATGAGTTGCTTGCGGCTACTTATATACAAATTTTTTTTACTCAATATTGGACTTAATAGACTTTGATAAAAAGCTAGAAGATATTGTTTTCGATATATCCTATCATTACAACGGTGGAATTAATATAGACTGGCTAGAGGCGCAGCCCTATACAAAAGTCTTGCGAATTAAGCAACACTTAATTAATATATTAAAATCACAACAAAAACGAGATAATGGCTTTTGATACTTCCTTTTTAATACATTTAAAAGATAATATATCACCAAAGTTACTAAAAATATCAAGTAATTTAAAAAGAGCAGAAGCAAAGGTTACTAAATCCACAAGCAAAATGAGTTCTGGGTTTAAGAAGTTTGAGAAAAGGGTTGATTTAAGTGGAAAGGCAGTGAAAGCTTTTAAGGTTGGGTCGGTTGCTGCAACTGCTGGTGCTAGTGCTTCTGTAGTTGCTTTTGCAAGTATGGAAAAGGGTTTAGTAAATGTTAAAACCCTATTAGATAAAAGTGATTTAGATAAATTCTCACAAGATTTACTAAAAATGCAACACTCAGCAGTGCAAGCTGGCTTTAGTATTTTAGATGTAAATAAAGCATTATTTGATAATGTGTCAGCTTCGGGCATGTCCACCTCCACTATAAGCGCTTTTAAGGAAGGGCAAATTTTAGCGAAAGCTGGAGTTACGGATTTAGGAATTGCAATCGATGGTATAACTTCTCTAGTCAATGCTTATGGAAAAGAAACTACAAGTGCTAAATTTGCTGCCAACGCTTTATTTTCTGCTCAAAAAGCTGGTAAAACTACAGTTGCGGATTTAGCGTCAAATATTGGTAATGTGGCTTCTAACGCTAAAATAGCTGGAATTAGCTTAGAGGAAACTCTAGCAACTATTTCGGCTCTTACAACTAGTGGTATTTCAACATCAACGGCAGTTACAGGTTTAAAGGGTGCTATTGCTGCATTAATAAAACCCTCACAAGAAAGTGAAAAATATTTTAAATCTTTGGGCGTGCCTTTTGGTGCTGCTAGTATTAAAGCGGAAGGCTTCACGAACATCTTAAAAAAATTAACTGAGGTAAGTAAAATCTATGGTACAGATACGCTTGCAAAATTAATACCAGCACAAGAGGCATTTACAGCTATTTCTGCATTAGGTGATGAACAATTAAAACTATTAAATAACACTGTCAAAAATATAAATACAGATTTTAAAAACGGAACTGGAATGTTAGATGCTTACGGCATGCAAATAGACACAAC
>Ga0233413_10000290_pt1 | contig 25236 bp, 21 predicted proteins | sample Na_anoxic_6_MG_FD_189019 | JGI IMG/M metagenome (GOLD analysis project Ga0233413, IMG submission 189019) | Seawater microbial communities from Saanich Inlet, British Columbia, Canada - Na_anoxic_6_MG | ecosystem: Environmental > Aquatic > Marine > Inlet | place: Canada: British Columbia...
TACTATAATAATATATCATTACATCCAACTTGTAATCAGATTGTAATCAGATTGTAATCAGATTGTAATCAAATTGTAATCAAATTGTAATCAAATTGTAATCAGATTGTAATCAAATTGTAATCAGATTGTAATCAGATTGTAATCAGATTGTAATCAGATTGTAATCAGATTGTAATAATATATTAAAATTATTATATATTATAAAATAATGACTTCTGTCAAATATTTTTGTCCGAGATGTGGATATAGTGTAAATAAAAAAAGTAATTTTATTAATCACTTAAATAGAAAGAATATCTGTAAATCAGTTCATTCAGATATTTCTGTATATGAAATTATATATAAATATTCATTTAATATTAATAAATTATCAAATAGAGATAAATCAAAGGAGGTGTTTAGGTGTAATTTTTGTAATAATAAATATTCAACTAAATATAACTTAGATAGACATACATTAAATTGTTATAAAAATACAGAAAGAACAGAAGATGATTTATTTAAGAGAGAATTAAGTCAATTAAAGGCAACAATAAGTAGTAAAAAATGGAAGTTAAAACATAATAAATAAATATAAAACATATGGTGCTTTATATATATAATGACAGACACAGAATATTATTGTCCCCGATGCGGATATACTATTACCAATAAAATTAGTTTTATAAAACATTTGAATAGAACGAACATATGTAATCCGATATATAATGATATTTCCGTATATGAAATTATAAATGATTATTCATTTGATATAGATAAATTCTCAAATAGAGATAAATCAAAGCAAATATTTCAATGTAAGTTTTGTAATAATAAATATTTAAATAAATATAACTTAGATAGACATAAATTAATTTGTGTTAAAAATACAGAACGAACCGAGATTGATATATTAAAAAAAAAGTTTAATCAATTAAAAATAAAAGAAAGTAACAAAAAATATAAAATAAACCAAAAAATCAAGGAAGAATATATTAATTTGTTATTTTAAATTATGTGATTATTTAATATTGTTCCAAATTATGAGATAATGGGTCAGATATATACAAAACAAAATGAGATGAAAAATACGAATATATATATATATTTATTAGTTTTAATAATAATATTATCATCATATATGATAGTATTATTAAATTATTATACCTAATGGTTGTATAAATAATATATAACAATATTTATGAATTTTAAATAGTATTTATTAAAATTTATAATGAAAAAAATATATTTTACTATCATATATGATGGTTTATATATGTTATTATGTTTGTTTATATGTTATTTTTAAATAATATATATTTCATTAGTTTTATTATTTTAAAAATAAATATATTTTACTATCATATATGATGTGTGTATATGTTTAATATTATCGTTTTTTTGTTTAAAATATATACTTTAAGTCATCTGTCCCTAATATCTGTGGAGAAAAAAATAAATATTTTTTTCGAATAAGTTTTTTTGAATATATAAAATATTTATTTTTTTATTTTTTATTTTTCAAAAAAAGTTACTCAACCAATTCATGTTTTTTTCTCTGTGTATTTTAACTCAGATAATAAATAGTTTATAAATAATTAACTATAAACTATTAATACCATCATTATTGGTGTATATATTGTATTATATTTATTAAAAACATATTAATTATATTAAAATGATGAATATAATTATTACTATTCAGTATTAATATTTAATAATTATTTAATCACTATCATATATGATGTGTAAAAATAGTAATAGTAATAATAATGCTACAATATTATTAATTAATAATAATATAATTATTAATTAATAATTGGTAATAATATAATGTTAGTATTATCATATATGATGTGTAAAAAATAACTATTAACTATTTTTTATTCATATTTTAATATACTTTTTCATCTGCCTTTATTTATAACTTTCATCTGTCTTTTTACACAAAAAAATTAGTGTTTTTATTAACAAAATATTATTGTATATGTTATTTTATATGATGTATTATGATAATATAATATATAATATATACTATATATTATATATTTTATTCATCTGTCCTTGGAAATAGCATATTAAGAAATAAAGTATAAAATTAAAATATATATTAAAATATAATGACAGAACAAGACTATTATTGTCCCCGATGCGGATATATAAGTTCTAATAAAAATAATTTTATAAAACATTTAGATAGAACTAATATTTGTAATCCGATATATAATGATATTTCCGTATATGAAATAATAAATGATTATTCATTTGATATAGATAAATTCTCAAATAGAGATAAATCAAAGCAAGTGTTTAGGTGTAAGTTTTGTAATAAAAATTATTCAAGTAAATATAGTTTAGATAGACATAAGTTAAATTGTGCTAAAAATACAACATTGTCGCAGATTGATTTATTACAAAAAGAGTTAAAATTACTAAAAGCAAGAAAAAGCAGTAAAAAATATAAAATGAAACAACAAAATTGTAAGAATTATAAAACCGATGTAAGTGGTTCTCATAATAACATTATCAATGGTGATAATATAGTAAATAATAATAATATTACCATCAATAACTATGGTTCTGAAAACTTAGATTATATTACGGCACAAGAAATGATGAAAATCATATTTCCTCCTTCACAATCTATTCTAAAATTAAGTAATATGATACATCTTAATGATAATCATCCTGAAAATAAAAATATAGTTATTACAAATATCGGTGGAAAGCACATTCATGTAAAACAAAATGACAAATGGAATAAATGTTTCAAATCAAATATTTTACCTAATATTATTGATTCAAGTTTTGAGAAATTAGAACATTTCTATGAAAAAAATAATCAATCAATACCAGAACATTATATTAAACGATTAAATAACTATTATAATACTTTTGTTAAAAATGAAGAAATTGGAATTAAATTGGCAAAAGAATTTGAATTACATGTCTATAATGAAACAAATAACAACGGAATATCAACATAAGGGTTTATATACAATCTAAATATTGTTAAAGAAAAAAATAGAAAGTATGGGTGATTTTCTATAAGGATTACTAAGGATTATCTTTATTGATTATTTTTTATAATCCTTGAACTGCTCTTTGAAAATTAAAAGCTAATTTATTTATTTCACAATTCTTTTTGTATTGTTCTGTTGTTAAAGTGCTTTTACAAGTCAAAACCCAACATTCATTTCTTAAATTCTTGTTATATCTTTCAATAACAACTTTATCTGTGTATTTTGATGTTATAATTTTTAATTTGTATTCATTGTTATATATTGTTGATATAGATGGCATTATATATTAAAATAGATTAAAGTTGAAATTTATATTTTTATAATGTTTTTCTGTTCTATATAATTTATTTATATTTATTTATATTTATTTATATATCTTTCCTTAATACGATTTATAATATCTGTTGTTGATATTGTTGTTGTATATTCAAGTCTTCTGAATTTATTTAATTTCATAGCATCTATATATTGATATTTGTATTTATCGTGTTCTTCTAATGTGTGTGCATGACAAACAATATCAATATTGTATTTATTGATAAATTCTTCTGAAACAACATTAGGAACACCTTTTATAACCATATCAATATCTCTACTACATCCTACATTATTATATCTTTCTTCTTCTGTTAATATTGGTTTTCTTTTATAATTTTCACATTCTTTATCACTTAAAACTCCAACAAATAATATGTCTCCATTTGTTTTTGCCTGTTTAAATAAATTGTAATGACCATAATGTGTGAGGTCAAATACTCCATCAACATATACTATTGTTTTTTTTGTTGATATTAATGAGTTGTTCATATAAATATAATATTGGTTATTATATTTATATAGGATATATTAACGAAGTTATGTAGTAATATTCTTGTTTTTTATTATTATTTAAATTTGGTCATATCTCTTCATACGCATTTGTCTTTTAATTCTCGAACAATCCATTTTCTTACATTCATTACTTTCAAATTCAATATTATTTTCTTCAAGTGCATGGTCTAATACATCCCAAATGTTATTAATCATAACAACTTTAAAATCATCATCAATCAAATCACTATACTCTTTTTGGATTCGTAGAATATCTTCTTCATTTTCAACAGGACACATCGCGAGTTTAACACCTGCTTTTTTAGCACCATATAATTTATGAACTAGTCCCCCAATTGCCATCGCTGAACCATCTAAATCAATTTCTCCGGTAACAGCAATGTCTTTCTTAATATTAATCCCTGTCATTGATGACACAATCGCAGTTGTAATAGCGAGACCTGCACTTGGACCATCTTTCTCTGTACTTCCATCTGGGCAATGAATATGAAATCCCGTAAAACCATTATTCCATTCCTTATTAAGTTCATCGCGATATGTCTGTGGTAGTAAATTCCACGCAACAGTCTTCGCAACACTCATACTTTCTCTCATTACTTTCCCCTGAGAACCGGTTAGTTCAAGTGAAAGTTTTTGTTTTGTTGGGATTGATTTAACTTCAATAATAGTAATACCTCCTGTATGATTTGTTGTAGCATACATTCCATTAATCTTTCCAACTGATGAAAAATCAGGGATTTTTGTATGTGTGATTTTACTATATTTTTTTAAGATGTCATTGTCAAGAATATCCTTTGTAATTTTAAGTGGAAATTTAATCTTACTATTATCTACTTTACCACTCATTAAGCGCCGAAGATTAAGTTCTCTTCCAACTTGATATAAAATCTCTTTTAATTTTCTAACCCCACCTTCTACTGTATATTTTTCAATAATATACTTATATACATCATCATCATATTTGATTTCACACTTTTTAAATCCAACATCACTTAGCATTGATGGTTGGAGATATTCATTTGCGATTTTAATCTTTTCTTCTGTCTTAAATCCACTTGTTTTAATCTCTGTAATTCTATCCATAAGAATTGGACTTACTAATGAACTATCATTATAAGAAAAAATAAATGTTGCGTTTGATAAATCAATATCAACTCCTGTGAAATATTTATCTTCAAATTTAGAATTCTGGGATGTATCAATTAGATGCATTAGTACATTAATAATCTCATCACCCTTCTCTGTATGACTTACCTTATCAAGTTCATCAAAATAGAAAATTGGATTCATACAACCAGCCTTCATTAGAACATCTGCGATTTTACCCCACTTTGAACCAATATAAGTGTAATCATGTCCTTCAAGAAAAGAAGAATCTTTTGCTCCTCCAAGTGAAATATGAATAAATGGGCGATTTAATACTTTTGCCACTCCTTTTTCTACTAATGTTGTTTTTCCATTACCCATTGGTCCTTGAATTCCAAGAACTACGCTTTGTCCTTTTGGATTAGAGAAATTCTGTGCAATAATTTGAAGAATGGCATTCTTTGCTCGTGAATGACCATATATTGCTTTATCCATGGTTTTAAGTGCATCCTTGAAATGTGTTTGAATATGTTTTTTACTACTTGAATGTTTAACATCTGGTTTTTTTAATTTACCAAATGGAACTTTCAGTAGTGCTTCAATCCACGCAATTAATTTATTATTATCATCATTAGATGCCATTTCTACTTTACGAACTACTTCTGCCTTGACTTCAATTGGCATATCAGACTCCAATGCTCGAAATAGGTATGGTTTATGACAACTATTCTTAAATTTAATTGTTTGTAGCATATCAAGTAGTTCTGTCTTAGTTGTTGTTTTTAGTGATTTAAAATATTTAAAATCATTTGTTGCAGTTGAACCTTTGCTTTTAAGATAATTAAGAAATTCGGCATCTTCCTCCGGGATTTTAGGTTCTTCACCTTCACTTGAGGAATTCTCATTATCACTCTCATAGAGATTTTCTGAATCGGATTGAGTTTTATCAATATATCCAACAAGTTCTCCTTCCTCGTCATCTTTATATGTTTTCTTCGAAGTATGTTTTTGATAATCAACATTATTTTTTGATTTATATAGAATATCTTCAATATTAGTTAGTTTTTTATTAAGAATGCGCTTAATTCCAAACATATTTAATGATTTACTATTAATCTCTTTCATTAAGTCTTTACATCCATTAAAACACACACCAATAAGTTCTTCATATACTTTTTTAAATGCTCTTTTATCTACACGAATATTATATCCAATACTTTTAATTACTGTATCAATATCTTTATTTCGTGATTTTGTGTCTTTTGAAAGTGTAGTTAGATTATCCATATATGATTGAATAAATTTTTTATACTCTACAACAGAAATGCGTGGTTTTGTTGAATATGTATATAGAAAATCATATAGATTATATAAAATCATCATTTCTCGTGTTAGTTGAGAATCATTTGAACTTTGTTCTTCATCATTTCTCTTTCTCTTTTTTGAGATTGTTGGTTTAATATTTTGATGTTGTTCATCTTCACTTTCTGTGCTGTTTCCACTTTCACTTTCAGAACTATTTACTACATCAATGTAGTCTTCATCACTTTCAGAATTATCGTTTTTAGTTGGCATATTATATTTATAATATCGTGATGTTTTTAAGTATTTTTTTGTAAATATAGTATATGACATCAGATATATATTTTGGAGAAAATATATTATCAGAATCTAAAAAGAAAAATGGTAATATTGCTAATATTCAAATACATCTAAATATAATTAATCATGCGAATTCTTCTAACATACAAAATAAAAATAATGAAATTAATTATCAAGATGAATATGGAAATACACCATTAATGTATGCTTGTGTAAATAATAGAGTTGATATTGTGAAATTATTAATAGAATATAAGGCAGATATGAATAAAGTAAATTTATTTGGTGAGACAGCGTTGCATATTACTGTTCGGAAGGGATATAGTAATATATTAGTTATATTACTTAAATATAATACTAATTTTCATGATATTCGGTCTTCCTTAGAATTAGACAAATATATGCCTTTACCTATGTCTCCATCTATTAAAAAATTACTCTATGATAAAGCAGTACAAATGGATGGAAGAAAATATATTATTTATTCAAAAATATATTCTATTATAGATACATTTATTGAAAGTAATAATGCTTATGTTATTCGTGCACACGGTGGAACAAGATATGGTAAATTTAATATTCCAAATAATATTTGTATATGTGTAGTTAATAAAACAGGTGATGAAATTAGTCCGCACACAATAGTTAAAACCTCATCTATTAAAAGAGTATATTTTCCGGGATTTAAAATGAATAATCTTGATATTCATTTTGAAGATGATGTTATTACAACAGGTATATATATATTTAAAATAATTTCAAATAAAAATTCAATAATGCCACTAAGAAAAACAAATAAATCTATTAATAATAAATCTATTAATAATAAATCACAATTTCCAAATATTGTTAAGGAGGACAAATTAATTTGGCGTTTAGACGAATTATTACAAGAAATATCAATATCAAAATTATTAAAACCAAACCGAGTTTGCTGTTTTTTTTTACATGTATGTCGTGGGGGTGAAACAAATGGATATTCAAGTAATAATAATAATGCAATAATTAAACACGGTATTAGTATATTACCACAACTTGAATTTATACCAGAAAATAGTCATAACAAATATAAAAATAAAACTACTAATTTTAATACTAAAATGAATAAATTATATAAAACAATTAATGCATATCAGAGACAAACATGAAATATCGTTTTACTCAATTATATAATATATAATCTAATATATTATGTCAAAGTTGATTTATTGTAATATAATTTTATTATTACTATTAATTCATATCATAATTCAGTTTATTATTTCAAGAATGGATTATGTTATTTTAATGTATTTGATTTTTAATAAAATAAAATTACTCTCTAAATATAGAGATTACTTCCCATTATGTCATTATATTCCATATTCATTTGATAAAATGATATTTATATGTGTATATATATTTTATATTCCTATTGTTATTTTATATACAATAATTTCATATTTAATGGGAACAGGAGGTTCATTATCAGATAATATAAGTTTTTACTTAAAACATCCATTAATGTTTTCTAAGGGAATGGTTTATAATGGGATTTTACCTTATTTTTATTGCTTAAAATCTGGCATTGAATTAAATGATAATACTTTTAATAAATTATCATGGAATACATTATTTAATGACAATAATATACCTACCCCACGTATATTAGCATATATAAATAATGGTGTTATTGAAAATATTGATAAAAGTAGTGGGTGTAATTATGAATGTGATACAATAATTAAACCAATAAATGGTTCTTGTGGCAATGAGGTAATGTTATTTGATAAAGATAATATTCCTATGATTGGAATGTATATTATTCAAGAAAGAATTAAATCAGATGATATTATGAAAAACAAATCTATATCATTTCGTATTATAACTAATTGTGTTAATAATGATATATCTTTATGGGATGTATATATGCTAGTTGGAGATGGTGTAGCAACAAATATGAGTCAAGGCGGAGGTATATATAAATTTATAAAAGATAAGAATAGATTTGTGGATAATACAGATGTAGAGATTAAATTAAATATTAAAGATAATAGATTTTTACAAAGAGCAATTAAAGATGCTATAAAATGTCATAATAATCTTATATTTTGTCCTACTATTGGTTGGGATGTAATTATAAACAGGGAGGGATATTATTTTTTAGAAGGTAATATTGGCGTTCCTACTTTTAGTAATTTAGATGAAGAATATAAAAAGAATGAATATATAGAGATTATAAGTGGTATTTATAATAAGATTATGAGGTGATTTTTATAATTGAGTTTGTTTTTCACACAACTATTGTCTATCCCATATAACTTCATCTTATATAGGAATCAATAGTTGTGTTATAATTATCTAACAACTCCAATATAATATAATTGTCTTGACATATTTTACCATGGATTTTTTAACAATTTACTCCTGCTACTTTTTGATTACGATGCGTAAAGCAAAATCTACGATATGAAGCGTAATTTTGACAAACGTTTCCATCTGTTTTAATTCCACAACATTTCTTTTGTTCTGTTTCTTTTCTTTCAATATACATATATTCTGGTTCTTTAACGACAGGTGTGTATTGTACTTTATTCATCTCTGTATAAATTTTTACAAGAGACGATAAGTTCATATTTGATAATATTATAATATATATAATATTATCAAATTTTATAAAATATTGTTTATATAAAAATTGAGCGAATGGTTAAGTAATATATATAATTTCAAACTTTACAACGTCATTTGATTTTGTAAAACGTAAGTATGAATTCATCTACAAAAACGCAACCAAATTCTTCTGAAATAGAACCAATTGAACCTGTACGTCTTATTCCACGTGATATATTTTATGGAACAAAAGATTTTATTCTATTTCTTCCTCTTATATTTATTACATGTATTCCAATTGATACTCCTATTTCAAAGGACATACAAGACAATTATACGTATTTGAAGACTACAAAGAAGGGAAATTATTATGTAAAGAACAATGTTTTTATGATGATTGAGAATTTTCACATGAAACTTCCTTCTTTTATGAGACGGCTTTCTCGTGTTATTATTTCCTGCAACGCCATGTCTCCATTTATTAGCACAAATCCTCATATGTGTTATGACAATTTTGAATTGTCCTTTGATATTAATGAGGGTAAGTGTGGTCGTGTAATACATGAATTTAATATGGAACGTCTAACTAAGAATTATCTAATTGATCGTCCTCTAAAAAAAGAATATATTATTGATAATATGCTACTTTCTATTCATTCTAAAAAAAAGAGAGTAATGTCAGACAATACTATTGATTTTGGAGATATGAAACTGTGTTATGAAGTGAATACACTAATTAATGCTATTAAAAATGATGATTTTCTTGATAATCTTTGTAAAAAAGGAGTTATTAAGAAGACAGATGACGAAAGATATTTCATTGATTAACGAAAGATAATTAACGAAAGATATTTCATTGATTAACGAAAGATAATTAACGAAAGATATTTTTCAACTTATAAAATAATAATATCTAAAAGAATACTTTAATATGATATGGAACTATACTATCAATAATATCATAATCACATCTATTAATATTAAGTTTTTTTATAATCTTATCTATATTTCTTTTGCGTTTATCATTTCCTACTGATATTTTAATCTTATTTACACTTGTTCTTTTATATGGAGCAATCATAAACATATTATCATATATACAACAACCAAGTTGAAGTTCTGTTCTATATATAAAATTACGCTCACCTCGAATAATAAAACTTCCTTTTTGAACATATTCTCCTGTTGGTGGAGTTTTACTAACTTGTTCAGATTTAACCCAAAATACAGAATCTGGTGTTTTATCTTTCCAAGCATTTGAAAAACATATAAGAAATGAAGCTGATTGTTCTAAATCACTTGGAGTTATATCTTTGTCATTTGATTTTTTTATAATAGTTGAACCACTTCCTGCAACGGTTGAATGCATATATATATCATTTGAAGTCATGTGTTTTTTTACAATCTCTTCATTTTGAGTTGAATTCTTTCCACAAATTACCAGATGATTATTTGATGTATAAAACCATCTATATTGTTGAAACCATCTATTTTTTATTAATTTTTCTTTCTTTAATTGTTTATGTTGTTTATTTCTTTGTTGTTTTATTTTTTTATTTTCTATATCTGTAAGTTTTTTAATTGCTTCTTCTGTTCCACTTTTCATTTTTACTATCTTTTCTTTTGTTTTTTTAATTAATCCAAATAATAAATTAAGTTTTTTATATGAATGAATTTCACTTTCATTTTCATATATATCTCCTATTTTCTTTTCAGTAATAATAATTTTAGTCATTAATAGTTCCATTTTATCTTTTGAATGCTTCTTAATACTTTCAATTGGAGTTAATTTTTTCTTTTTAATTTTAGTATGCTTAGTTTGATTGAATTTATATAAAGCATTTAAATGGGATGTTAGTGATATAGGTTCTTTTTTTTCTAATTGAATTTTATGATTATTATTTTCTTGTTCTTCATCATTTAATTTTTCATATGGATATTCTTTATTTACTAAAATAGAAGCACCACATTTATATACATGTGTTCGTAAATGTGCTAATATAATAGATTTATAATTAGTTAATACTATATTTCCAAGTGAAAATAGTTCAATAATAAGTTTATATTGATGTTCTTCACTCCCAAATTTCATTTCAATTACACGGTCTTCTTTAATATTTTCAATTGAAAAACATCTTTTATTTTTAATATGCTTTCTCATTTTCATGCAAAATGATGAAGGTATTTTACGACGTTCTTGTGGTGGATTATAAATATTAAAAATAACACATCCAGAATGTATAATAATAAATGATTTTCTCTTATTTTCAAAATCATCAAATTTTAATAGAAATGTTTTATTGTCAATATCATAAATATTATTTACACGAAGAGAAGTAAATTGTTGTAGTTCATTTGTAATTTTTTTTACTTCATTAATGTTTAATTTCATTGTGATTAATAGTATTTATTTTAATATTATTAATCAATTTTTATTTAATATTTTAAAATTATCTATCTCAATAATGAAAAACATAAACTTTGATATTCAATATATTCAGATGATTGATTTAAAAAAATATTTTTATTAAACGTATTCATTTCTAATTCTTTATATTGTTGTATTTGATAAAGTAATGTATTGCAATTAGGACATATATGTATATAATTAGATGTTATATATTCAATATCATCCTTGTCTTTAAAATATTCCTTTTCTTTATTTTTAGATGTTTTCCATCCTTTATCTTTATCCCCAAATTCAGTTAAACAACAATTACAAAGAGGATTTAATATATCTTGTTCCGTTATTATTAGATTAAATAACTGATTATATATTTCAGTTTGTTTTGTTATTTTTAAAGTTTTATTATTTTGAATGGGTTGTTCTGACGATATATATAATCCTCTTAATAATTCTATATCATCTTCATTAACACCTCCATATTTTTCAGGAAGATGTCCATATAATATATATTTAATTGAATATAAATGTTTTCTTAATTTTTCAGTATTGTACTTTCTGTTATATTTTTTAATATATATTTCATCTTTTTTGTAATTATTTAAAATTGTTTCCCAATTTTCATATTTTTTTTTTGCACCATTTGTTATAAAATATTTTTGTACTTCAAATATGTTATTCATTATATATAGTTATATCAATATTCAATTAAACCATTTTATTCTCGCTAAGTTTAAATTTTAGATAATTATATTTATGTATAATATAACAATAATGTCCGGTACTCCATATACAGTTATTACGAAATGGTTACTTCCAAATCAAAAAGGAATATTAAATAGTGTAAAAAAATATTGTTTAGTTAATATTAACGAAAATATTAACTATTGTGCTAAATGCAGAACACCAATTCAATCCGACCAACTTGAATATGTATCGTCTAAATTTGGATATTTAGATAGTAACTATTGTATTAAAAATAATTAACATACTATCGTGTGTTAAAAATAATTAACATACTATCGTGTGTTAAAAATAATTAACATACTATCGTGTGTTAAAAATAATTAACATACTATCGTGTATTAAAAATGTCGGTAGGGCATGATTAAAATTATATAGATTAATATATAATTTTAATGATTAAAAAATATCGTTTAGAGTTTGATGGATGTCAATATTTTCAAAATATATTTGAAAAATCTTTAATAACAGATCTGGCGGGTATTATTGATGATTTTATTATTAAAGAAAGGATATTTGATAAAATATATCACGACCCATTCTATATTGGAAAGAGATATAATATGATATATAGTAGTCAATTAGAAGGTTGTTCTATAAATAAAAAAACACTAATTGTTATAAATGGTCGAAAATGTTCTACTATGATGAAGTCTTCATTCGCAATATTATATCCAGAGTTTATTTTTAAAGATGTATTTAATGAAGTTGTTAAAATAGATGTTATTTATAAATTATTAGAAAAAATAACTGGTCGTAAATGGTTTTTAGATAATTCATATATATCAATACATATAGGTTGTAATGAAGGGGATGATTATAAAAGAAAAACAGTTAAGAAGAGTTTGAGTATGTATATTCCTCTTCAAGATATAAATAATTTTGACGATGGACCGATGGCATATATAAGATTTTCACATAGAATAAGAAAATTATCACGAGAATATCCTTGTATAATGTGTCCTATTAAGATGGGAGATTTTGTATTGTATTTTCAAAATGGATTGCATAAGAATGGGGCACAAACAAAGAATAGTTTATGTAAGATAAGAAAAAATCTTATTTTAAATTTTTGTTTATTAGAAAATAAAAATTAATAATATTTTGTTTATTAGAAAATAAAAATTAATAATATTTTGTTTATTAGAAAATAAAAATTAATAATATTTTGAGATAATTAACTTTGAGGTATTTCTTTTTCCATTTGAACAACTTTTGATTTTATCCAATCTTGATATTTTTTTAAATCTTTTTGTGTTGTTTCTAATTCAGTAATTCTAGCATCTTGGTTTGTTATAGCATCGTCTTGTTTTTTTATAACAGAGTTATTTGCTATAACAGCACTATTTAATTGTGGTAGTGAATATTGTTGTTGATTTATTAATTGATTTGGTGATTGAATTGAAGATTGATTTGATGATTGTTGAGATTTACTTTCTTGTTCTTTTTGTAATTGTTTTTCTTTTGCTTCTTCAATCATTTCCTCCATACTTAAATTTTCAATAATAACATCCATATTTTCTATCTTTTTCATTCTAATATATATACAAACTGCAATACATACTATTATTAATATTAATAGTATATGAAATATATTATCTAAATCCATATTATATTATATGATGAGAAAAATAAAAAGTAATTATACATTAAAAATTATTCTCATTGTTGTGCTATGTATATTATATATTATCATTGGTGTTTATTTATTTAAAAAACCAACAATTAAATTAGATGAAAGAGAAGGATTCGTTGATTTTGATTTCAAAGAATTTCAAGGAGACCTTGTTAAATCTGTGTTTGGTAGAAAAAAAAAGATTGAACCTGTTAAAACTGTTGAAGAAAAAAAAATAGAAGAGGATGCTATTGTAGAACAATCATATATTATCGAACAAACGCGAAAAGATGATAAAAATATGGATGATTATGTTATTTTAGGACCAGACGGACATAAAAGATTTCATTTAGATGGATTCTGGAATTTAAATCAGATTGAATTTCAAATAATATCTACTGCCGGTGGAGCACTTACAGTATCACACGCAGGTGAGAATAGATATTCATTTAAAATAGAAGATATTGAAGTAGATTATTATTATAAAAAAACTACTATTATTGGAAAGATTATAATTCGAATGGCGAATGGTGAAAAAAAAGAAATATATCTCAAAAAATACAAAAATAGTATTAATTTTTATGATAAGTATAATAATAGAGTTGCTCAGGGAAAATACTTTAATACAGTTCCTGTTGATGGAGATGATGCTGTAAAACATTCATATAAATTATTATTTCACGAGAATTATTATAAATATAGACAGATCTTCATGATTATTTATATCATTAATCTTCAAATATTGAAATTTGACACTATCAACTCAAAGGCGTTGCTATAATGCTACTAAAATTGAAATAATAATATCCTATTTAAGCTAAATATTATTCCATCATTGGTAAATTCAACATGCCGTCGCCGAAGAAGAGGAAGGGGAAGAGGTGTAATTCTTTGGACGATCCTCCTCTTAAACGACCACATGTTAATAATGGTGATATGATAGGCGACCTGTCCGAGTCCATTGCATACATGTGGATACTCATGATGATGTCTGTCCATATAGACGCTCCCATTATTATTGATGGTTCCAATTATACAGCGACGCTTATTAAGAATAACGGTGTATTTTATTGGTGTGTCTATAATGCAACTGTGGGGGGGTTCGAGTATGACATCATCCTTATTCCTTCGCGTCAATCGAAGGAGATTGTTATTATTGATGGACCACTTAACATTACATCAAGGGCAGACATGATTACCATGAACTGTATTATTTGCGAGATTAAGACACGATTTATGCCTTCATACACGTCACAAAAGCAATTCCGTCGCAATCTACAGTGGTCAAAAATGGGACTTCGGTTTATGTATATCTCCATCAAGGATACTCCTGCTGGGATTGCATTTGATGCTTACAAGAGTCTTGCCAATTATCAGAGACAACCTGCTCTGATCTGGCACTGTTCTTATGATGAGATATGTGATACTCTATCTACCGTAGGTGATACAATTCATTGATACTCTATCTACCGTAGGTGATACAATTCATTGATACTCTATCTACCGTAGGTGATACAATTCATTGATACTCTATCTACCGTAGGTGATACAATTTATAGATAATAATCTATATTCATGTTTAAATTATAATATTATATTGATGTTAATAGCATTATTTAACTATATAATCTTATATAACTTATAATATATATCAAATGGAAAATTCTATTGTAATTATTGTATTTATACTAATATTAATTATATTATACTATTATCATTTTTATAAGAATAGATTTGAAGATTTTACTTCTGGTGAAAATAATTCTAATAAAGTCAAAAATAACGCAGATGAAAGTGGAAATAAAGAAGTTGCATTAACTGCGAATGATGTATTACATGACACATTCTTCTTAGATACTCCAAAAGGATTTAAAAATGCTGGTATTATTCGTGATTATGGAAATATAATAGAACGTAAATATGTTGATATACTAACAGATAAACCAACTAATATAAATGATATTGTTGCTATTGTTAATAAAGCAAAAGATAAAAAGAAGAAGATTAGAATTAGAGGAGGAGGACATAGTTCCTCTGGTATTTCTATTCCTCGAAGTAATGAAGTATTTATTGAAATGAGAAGAATGAATCGATTTAGTTTTGATTCGGTTGGAACAATAACAGTTGATAGTGGTGTTGCATTAAATGATTTAATGAGATTTTTACAAAGAGATGGATTTGTTCTTCCTGTATATCCATATGGAGTAAATTTATTAGATAAAACATCACCAACAGTCGGTGGATTTATATGTGGAGGTGGTATATCTCCTGATAGTAAATTAGTAGGTGGTTTATGGGAGAATATATTGGAGATTAAAGTTATTGATTCTTATGGAAAAATAAATATTATTACACCTGAAAATGAATTATTTAGGTGGTTATTCGGTAGTTATGGTCAATTTGGAATTATTATATCTGCTAAATTAAAAATAAATCACATAGAAAAGAATAAAGATTTCTATCCATTGGGTAAAAAAGGAATTATTGATGTATTTAAATATAAATTAGGAGACCGTAAATCTTTTTCATTTCATATTTTTTGTGAAAAAGAAAAAATTGATATGTGTATTAATAAATTAACTAATATAATTCAATTTTACTACGATGAAAAAGAAAATAAAACTAATTTTAATACAATAACATATTTTGTAAAAAATATTAATTTTATACCACCATTATTATATAAAAATAATTCATTTTATTGTGTTCAAGCAACACAATATATAGAAGAAAAAGATGACATTTATAAAAAAAATATTAAACAAATAGATAAGGAATTAAATACTTTTATAGATGATAATTCATTATATAGATATATTCAAGTAGAATATACAAATACAGATAATTTAAAAGATTATTATATAACAAGAGGAATTTATGATAAATTTTTAATTATTAAACAAAAATATGACCCTGATAATATTTTTAATCCAATAAATAATTTTAGTACATTATAAATAATAATTTATTTTAAAAAACTATAAATATTTTTTAACAATTGGATAACTATATGTGAATTTTTTCATTTTACTAGCATTTTTTTTTAAAAAAGAATGGAATAATTTATCCCATTTATCTGTCCACTTATCTTTTTTAGAATAATAACTCATTTTTAATATATAATTACTAGATGATATATATGGTTTTCTCATAGTTTTACCACCAGAAACAAAAAAAACCATATCAAGTACATTTTGATACATAACCCATTCATAACTATCTATACTAAATTCCATAAACCATTTAAAACCTTCTTTTGGTTTAATACCGGATAAATTCATATAATTACCTATCACCATTAATCTTTCAATATGATGTAAATATGCTGTATCAAATGCTTTTTTTATACAATAATCAACTGGTTCGCATTCTAATTTACCAGAATACCATTTATTTGTTAAATTTTTATTATTATTAAAATAATCTAATTTAGTGAAATCAATATATATATGACAATATCTTTGATACTCTCTCCAAAATAATTGTCTAATATATCCTTCATACGAATTGATGGATATTTTTGATTTATATTTTTTAATTATTTTTATAATATCTAATGGATTTATTAAACCAATATTTATAGAAGAACTTAGAACGGAATGATATAAATGATGATGTTCTTTATTATTATCAAAAAAATCTTCATAATCACCAAAGAGATTAAATCTTTCTTTTATAAATAAATCTAGTCTTTTTTCTGTATGTTTTTTACATATTGGATAATTAAAATTATCTGTATTTCCATAATTATTTTTAAAATGTTTATCTATATATTTTTTTGCTTTATTAATATAGAGATTATTTGGTATAATATCTATTTTAGGAACAATAATATCTTTTGGTAATTTCTTTCTATTGTCTTTATCTTTTGATTTAACATTTTTTAATATATTTAATTCATTTTTCATATACATATAAAAATTTGTAAAGTAAAATTTATCTGTTTTATCTCTATATTTCTGTAATAATTCTTTACTACATAAAAAATTCGGAGATTCTAATATAGTTATATTTTTTGGTAGTTTAATATTATCAATTGGGTCATATATAGTATATGTATTATTATCATTATAACCTATATTTTTATTAAATAATACATATTTGACATTATATTTATTTTTTTTCATATTGTCATAGAATAATTCCATAGATGCTTTATGAAGAATTAATTTTTTCTTATTAAAATTATATTTTGTGAAATATTGAGGATGTTCATAAATTATATAATTATTCTTTTTATTATAAAATGATAAATCAAATAATTGATTAGGTAATATTATAAAATAGTTCATATTATTATTATAATAATAAAATATAATAATATCTTTTAAATCTCGTCGCCATTTGCGTCATAATAACGAGGTTTTCCCGGTCTTCCCGACCAATACTCATTGATATAAAACATATCTTCGTCATCTGGTTCTGTGTATAACGTCGTGTGTTCTTTAACAGGTTCTTTAACAGGTTCTTTAACAGGTTCTTGAAGAACCGGTTTACTATTGACTGTCGTCGATGAGTTATTTTCCATTGTTGATAAGTTCGTATATGATGTATATAATTATGATTTTCAACTATTAAATCAAATTTATTGTTAAAATTGATTTAATAAAATATGATATTATGAAATTGTATTAAAGATGAATAATATGTCATCGTCGCTAGTAAAATTTCAGGCATTATGGCGTGGATATTCTATTCGTGCTAAAATGCATCGGATTGCTACAATGATCCAGTCTTCGTGGCGTGGATATTCTATTCGTGCTAAAATGCATCGGAATGGTGTTATTGCTATGATTGGAGTATTTGCTACAATGATCCAATCAACGTGGCGTGGATATTCGTGGAGAAAGAATAATGTTCCTCTGTTGCCCGTTCTAAATGGTCGTCAAGTAGTAATGCGGTGGCAACGTGGTGATACTCTAAGACCGAAATGCCTATTGAAATAATTTAATTATTTCAATTTCATATTATTATAGTTAATATAATAAACTTATAATAGATTTTAGTGCGTAAAGGGTTTAAAGATAATTATATATATTATAATTAATGAAGTGGGATGGAGATGCTTTATTGATGTAATGTGTTTTTTATTATAAACTTTGGTGCGTAAAGGGTTTAAAGATAATTATATATATTATATTTAGTAATATGTATTGAAGAGAAATACATTTTTACTAATTATGCTCGATTAACTCAGTTGGTAGAGTGATCGTCTTATTAACGATTTGTCATGGGTTCGAGCCCCATATTGAGCACGTGTTCTTTAATTAGAACTCATCATAAATATCTTACTCTGTCGGATGAGTTTATATTATTTTAATATATTGGTTCAACTCCAATGATATTTGTGATTTTTTTTTGCCTCTGTGGCGCAATGGATAACGCGTTTCCCTTCTAAGGAAAAGATTGCGGGTTCGACTCCCGCCAGAGGTTTTTATTTTAAATAATAAATTTAATATACTACATATTAAATTTATTTATAATTTTTATATTTGTATTGTTATAAACAATAAAATATTATCTACTATAATTTTAATATATTATGACAACTATCACAATAAAAGGTGAGAATGACCCTATCAAAATTCCATCTACTTTTACCCCAATTTATAATTCAGATGATATAAAAACTAATTTAATAACAATTAAATTCACAACATCAACATATTCACTGCCAATTACACTTCCAGCAGGCGGGGCGTTTAAATTAACATCCACTCTTGAATCAGGAACAACAATATCAACAACATCTAATAGATGTTTAACTGCTAATGGACTTGTTTATTTAGAGATAGATAATATTAAATTTACAAAAGGAAATGGTGTTGAATTTAAACCACCAACATCATTATATTTACCTGATAGTATTTTCTCTGATGATACAAGTGTTAGTAATGGCGGGGGAGTTTCTATATGTGGTTCTACAATTATTAAATTAACAGATATTCAATTTGATAGTTGTACAGCAACTGGTTCTGGTGGCGGATTATATATTGATCCTTCATATAAAACATCATATGAAGATAATAAAGTAATAAAATCTTATTTTGATACTTCTACATATCCACCCGCTTCATTTTTAATATATACTGGTGGAACATCATCAGAATTTTTTATACCAACAGGTCTTATAAATAAAAAACCAATATATACTTCAACTACTACTTCAACAAATACAATATCATATAATACTTCTAATGAGTGGGTACTTACAGGAACAACAACTCCAATATCATTACTTAATACTCAATATAGTCAAATTCCATATCCATCAGAGCAATTATATATAGATGGATATTATTTAGCAAGTGATGGCAAAACATGTAAATCAATTCAAGAAATACTTCCTATTATTAATAAACGAGGTTATCAACTTTTATGGGAAAATAATAGGTGTAGTGCATCAACAGAAACTACAATTACTAAATGTCATGCTGATAGAGATGGAGGTGGTGTATATATTAATAATATATCATACTCTATAAATGGTCAAAATTTAAAAATAAGTGAAAATAATTCGTGGGGTTATGGAGGCGGGATGTGTATAATGAATACAATAGATAATATGTATTTTAGTACTGATTTAAATGAAAATGGTATATTTTTAAATAAAAATGGTAGAAATATGATTATTCAAAATATTACATTTTTAGATAATACAACATCCATATATGGTGGTGGATTATTTTACGGAGATAATTATAATGGTATTATTGAGAAATGTAATTTTTATGGAAATACTTCAAATGGAGGTGGTGGAGGAGGTTTATTTGTAATGGGAAATCAATATTGCGATGATGATAGAAAATATGATATAAAACAGATAAGTATAGGTAATGATATATATACTAAAAATAATTCTTCATCTGATATAGAGTATATATTAAATGATATTAATAAAATATCATACGATTCTTCATCTAAAATATGGACTAAAACATCTAAAACATCTAAAACATCTGATACTCAAATATATACAAATACATTAACATATAATATATATAATTTTAATAGTATTCCTGAATTACCACCAATCGAAGGATGGTCTTCTCCGCCAATTATAACAGATTTTCAAATAAATCCAATAATAAGATTTTATTTAACTTTAAAAATTAATGATTGTAATATTGGAGATGATGATAATGATATAAATAATGATAAATCACCAAATAAAGTTAGTTATAGTGATCCTAGCATTTTTAATAATGCATATCAGAGAAATATAATAAATTTTGATACAGACCATATTAGAGTAATAGATGCTCCATATAACATAGGAGGAGGAATATGTGTATTCTCTTGTTCTTCTATTACATTAAATAATTCAAATATATTAAAAAATATTATTGATACTAATACAACAGATTATGTGAATACTACAAGCACACCTACAAGCACACTTACAAGCACACTTACAAGTAATATATCAATATTTAATAATATATATACGGTAAATTTTGTTAATACAAATACTGATGATACGGATATTGGAATTATATTTGTAGGAAATTATTATACTAAAAGTAAAGATGAAACATTATTTAGTAGTAATAATACATTTAATAAAATTTTATTAAAAGACAATACTAAATATAAGAATATATATAATCCAACAATTGCTACTATTAATGCAGATAGTATTAATGCAGATAGTATTAATAAGGATAATATATTATATAATACTGAAGTTAATTATTTTAGTAATATATCTGATACAACAATAAATGACAAAATAAATAGTATTCAAAATAAATTCAAAACAATTAGTTTTATGTTTTTATATAATTCATTTAGTTTTACTAATTATGAAGATATATTATTTAGTGGTAATTCAAGTAAATCTAACATTGGTGGTGAAGATGATTTTATTAAAAAATTATTAATAAGTCCTTCTACACATAAAGATAATATTCCAGAGATTAAATTAACAAACTTAAAAATACATATTGTAGATATAGATAATGTATATATAAGTAGTATTCATTTTGATTCATGTAAAAATCCTATAACAGCAATCACTGATGATAAATCAACTGTTAATGATATTATTACCAATTCTGGTGGAGCACTTATAATTGATAATGTTAATACAACAAATTTATATAATTTAATTTTTACAGAATGCACATCTGTATTTGGAGGTGCTTGTGCTTTTTTTACATCATTTAAATCAAATGAAGACTCCAATAATTCATTATCTATTATACCATCATCGTCAGAACAAACATTTAATTTAATTAATTGTATATTTGAAAACTGTTCTTCTACAAATCTGGGTGGAGCAATATTTAATTATATATATGAAACAAATGGAATAGATAATATAGTTAATAATATATTATCATATACAGATGTTCCATCTAAAATTAATTCTAATAATAAATTTTATACAAATATAAATCTTAATAATAATGAATTTAAAAATTGTTCATCAAATAATAGAGGTGGATGTATATATACATACTATAATACTCAATTAAATATCATAAATGATTTAATTATTGATATGCCAATAAAACCATATCCAACAAAATATGGTAATTTTTTATTTATGTCAGACCAGTCATATTATACAACTAATAATATTACAGTTAAAAATACAAGTAATGTGCCAATTATATTTGAACCAAATGATATTTTAATAGAAGGTTCATCTTGTAATAGTATAGTTTTATCAAATAGTCTAGATAAAACATACACCCCTGGACTTGTATATATAGATAGTTTAGTTCCATCAACAGGTCCAGTTCTCTCATCACAACCAGAATATACATATAAGACAGATATATTTAAATGGGATGCTACTGGAAAATGTACTATTGGTCTAGATTTATATTTAGATAAGATTAAAACAATTCCATCAACTGTATCAAATGAAAATCTAGTATATCAATTATATAATTATGATTATATAAATAAGAAGGCATATACACCAAATACAACAGGTGTATTAACTGATATTAATATAAATAATATATCAACAAAAAGATTATTATTTAACTCACGATATATTCAACCAACAACAATATCTACTACACCGATATATACATATACTGTATTTGATAGTATGACAGATAATGGTTTTGTATTTAATCAATTAGATCAATTAGATATAAATTCTATTAAATTAATAAATAATTCATATGTTATATCAAATAGTGGAACTGATGGAAGTACTACATCAATTAGTAAATCAATCATTCAATTACAAGATGTATATGAATTAAATATTAAAAATGTAATATGTGATAGTAATACCAATACAGTTGGTAGTTCAGGCGATAGTGGAAATGGTGGTGTATTTAATATTAATAATACTAAATCAACAACATCAAATTTAAATATATACAATGATGTTATTTTTACAAATAATAAATCTGTTTCAGGTGGTGTTTTATATGGTTCTTTTATAGGAGATATAATAGCAAATATTAGTAAGGTAGATGCTAATAATCCATTAGATTTATATACTACAATTATTCAAACTAATTCTTCTACATCATATGGTGGTGTATTTTATTTAACAAGTTCACTTGCTGATGGAGAACAAAAATTACAAACTTTCACACATTCAGATAATCAATTAAAGATAATTGGCAATAATGGTGGTAAAAAAGGAGGTGTATTTTATTTTAATAATATAAATGCTGAAATAGAAAATTTAGATATAACAGGTAATACCGCAAGTCAAGGCGGAGCATTATATTTAGATGGAAACTCACATATAACATTAGATAATACATCTATTACATCTAATATATGTGAATTAAATAAAAAATATACACCAAATGGATCATTTGGAGGAGGAATATATATCGGAAAAGAAGCAGTTTTAACTATAAATGATGGTGTTGATATTACTGAAAATACAGCATATTGGGGTGGGGGAATATTTTATGATATTGATGGAACAAGTACAGGATTTAATGATACATCTAAATTCAACAGATTAAATATTCCAAATCAATCAAATATAGAAAAAATAAAAGATAATACTAATTATGATATATATTTTGTTGGACTTGAAGGTTTAAATTCTTATTTTAATTCAAATTATTTAGGAAATGGAAATAATGTACTAGCAACTGTTGATGTAGATATTACATTTTCAGATAAAACAAAAGGAAGATATTTACCATATAATATTGATGTTATTAATACACAGTATATACAAAATAACATAACACAAATATTTGGATTATATGATAGTATTGGGTTTATATCAACATTAGTAAGTGGAGTAAGTGGATATACAGATAAAATTAGTGAATTAGATATTAAATATTATAATGAAAATTTTACATATAAATCTGATACACTTTATTCGTGTGATTTTAGTAAAACATCTTTAACAGTAGTAAATATAAGTGGTAATCCTTCTATAAACGGACATTTGGTTAGTGAAGGAACTACATATTTTAAAGGAAGTGGTGAAACAAAACCAGAATTATCATTTAAATTTAATAATAAAAAAGATACTTCTGGAAATACAATTACTCCAACATTAGATTTAACTATCGAAAATTTAACTATAAGTGATTTTGATATTAAAACAAATACATTATATAATTTACAATCATTTGGTTCATTTAATTATGATTCAAATACACATACAAATATAAATGGAAAACCACAGGGAATTCAAACTACATCAGGTACATCTTTTCCTACAACATTTAATTTGAATGATATAAAACAATCAATCATATTATCAGATTACTATGATAGTATATATTATGCTAATAAATTCGCAGCAGGTTCATTAGTAATAGATAATAATAAGAATAGATGTAAAGGTGGATTTTTATATGCTGGTGGTGTTGCAAATGGAGGAAACAAATTAACTTTTTCACCAAATACATTCTTAAATATTGGTTCTACATATATTGGTTCAAGTACAGATACTACTAATGCAAGTTCATATAATATTCCATTTGGTGGAGTTTTATATATAGAAAATACAACAACAACTATTTTACAACCATCGAAGAATACTTATAATGGAACTTTTACAGTTAATGATATTTTAAAAGATAATACAATTATTAATATAGCAGAAGAAGGTGGATTTATATATAAAACAATAGAAGATACAGAAGCATTAACAATTAAAGGGGATAATGTAAACTCATTAACAATATCTAATTATGTGTCAAATACAGCAGGAGGTGCTATTCGTATAAATAATACATTAACATCAGTTCAAGCAAAAACACTAATAGATTTTGAACAAATAACTATAACAAAATGTTCTTCATACATTTCAGGAGGAGGAATTGCCATGTCTGCAATTGATGGAACATTTAAAGGAGTTAATATAACAGATTGTAATTCATTACAATATGGAGGGGGACTTG
>Ga0233413_10000291_pt1 | contig 25226 bp, 26 predicted proteins | sample Na_anoxic_6_MG_FD_189019 | JGI IMG/M metagenome (GOLD analysis project Ga0233413, IMG submission 189019) | Seawater microbial communities from Saanich Inlet, British Columbia, Canada - Na_anoxic_6_MG | ecosystem: Environmental > Aquatic > Marine > Inlet | place: Canada: British Columbia...
GGCTCGGCCGCTCACTCAGTGTCACAGATGATTCGACCCACTGGTATGAACTGGGCGAGTTGACCGACCAACACCTTGGCGATTGTGACGTCATCCTGATGCGCAAGGATCCGCCATTCGATACCGAATACATCTATACAACCTATATCCTGGAACGTGCGCAGCTGGCCGGTACGCTGATCGTTAACCAGCCCAATAGTCTGCGGGATATGAACGAAAAGATGTTCACCGCCTGGTTCCCGGAGTGCTGCCCACCAACACTAATCACCCGTTCGATGGCGCAATTACGCAAATTTATGCACCAACACGAGAAAATTGTCGTCAAGCCACTCGACGGTATGGGCGGGAAATCAATATTTGTTGTAGACCACAGTGACAATAACGCCAACGTGATCTTCGAAACACTGACCGATTACGATAAAAAATTCTCGATGGCGCAGAAATATATCCCGGAGATCGTTACCGGAGACAAACGCATCTTGCTCGTCAACGGCCGGCCCGCACCCTATGCACTGGCCCGCATCCCGCCTCCCGACGACAATCGAGGCAACCTCGTCGCAGGCGCCCAGCCCGAGGTCCGCGAGTTGACCGAGCGTGACCGCTGGATCTGTGAACGTGTCGGGCCAGTACTTCGCGAACGCGGCGTGCTGTTTGCCGGCCTCGATGTCATCGGTGATTACCTGACGGAAATCAATGTCACCAGCCCCACCGGAATACGTGAAATCGCAACCCAGGCGGGCATTAACGTCTCGCAACAGCTTATGGATACGGTTGAGGAACGATTACGGGAGAAAACCTGACAAAAGCCACTAAATGAAATGAAACAACACTTCTATTTCGCCCCGCTGCTCTGCGCTTTGCTGCTAACAGGCTGCAGCCCAACACCTGAACCGGACAGCCACTCGTACACCATCATCGCACTCGGCACGCTGGTAACAGTTGAAATGGTCACCGCCGATGAGCGCCACGCACTGCAAGCCCGCGACCAGCTGCAAGCTCTGCTCCGCGAACTTGAGCGGGACTGGTATGCCTTCGGCGACGGCGAGCTCGGCCGTATCAATGCGGCGCTGGCGGCCGGCGACCCGGTGCAGACAACACCCGAACTTGCCGCGCTGATCAAACGCAGTCTTAACTACCGAACCATGAGTGACGGACTCTTTGAACCGGTTATCGGCAATCTGATTGAATTATGGGGCTTTGCAAATTTCGCTACACAAACAGAGGCACTCACGCCCCCGCCCGACGCGGCTGTGCATAACTGGCGTGACAACCCGGCACCGCGACTGAGCGTGTCGGTTACCGGACAAACGATCCAAGCAACCGGCCCGGTTCGCCTCGACCTGGGCGGTGTAGCGAAAGGTACGGTGCTGGTGCGTGCAATGGCATTGCTCGAGCAATCAGGTATACACAATGCAATGGTTGATGCAGGTGGCGACCTCAAGGTCATCGGCTCACGCGGCAAGCGGCCCTGGCGTGTCGGTATTCGTAATCCACATGCCGATAATATTCTTGCCACGATCGAACTCAAACCCGGCGAGGCCATTGTCACATCCGGTAACTACGAACGGTATTTTGACCATGACGGCCAACGCTATAACCATGTGCTCAATCCCCAGACAGGCAGACCGGTCGAAGCCACCGCTGGTGTTACGGTGCTGCACTCGGATGCAGAGCTGGCCGATGCCGCAGCCACTGCGCTGATGGTCGCCGGACCAGACCGGTTCGACGAGATAACTGCACGTATGGGTATCACCACTGCCCTGCTCGTCAATCACCGCGGTGAGTTTCGTATGACACCTGCAATGTCCCAGCGACTGGTCATGGCAGCAACGCCACGATAAGTAAACTTGCCGATCAATACATTTTGTGACGCGATCCAACCCTGACGGGTACCGGTGCGTATAATAGGAGCATTGTTAGCTGCGGCCGATACGGAAATCGCTTTTCGCCCATCCCAGCACATGAGCACATCAACAGGCAATATGAGTCGTAAAGGCATATCGCGCGCCGTAGATCCGCGGCTATTAATGCCGTGGTCTGAAGCCGCATCCCGAGACCGGCTGTCTTCAACCCTGTTTCTCGCCGGCCTGCTTCACGGTGTCATCTTGCTTGGTGTGACCTTTAGCGTTAGTGACACGCCGCAGGAATCATCAGCAACATCCTTCGATGTCGTGCTCGTCACCAATGAGTCAACTGATCACGCAGCACAAAATGATACCGAGTTGCTGGCGCAGCACAATATGATCGGTGCCGGCAATACCAGCATACCGATGCAACTACAAACCGCCATGAACCAGCTGCAGCCCGCTGAGGCACTGGGACCAGAGCAAACAGGTCAGCAACATCGCCGTCAGCCTGACCCGGCAAAACTCCAGGATCGACCGACGATTGTTGCCCGGTCGTTATCCAGCCAGCTGGCGATTCCACGACAGCAAGATGACCGGGAATACAGCGAACAGCAGCAGGCAAGGTCTTTCGTTGGTGAAACCAATGCAATTGAAATCATCAACAAGCCCGAACCGGAAACATTAATCAGCGACACTGAACCTCGCGAACTGATCATTAGCGCCAACACCCGTGAAGCACGGATAGCTGCTTACCTGAGTAGCTGGAAAAATCGTATTGAACGTGTCGGCACACTGAACTTCCCCAATACAACTGACAGCAGCGGATTGACCAGTTTTCCAACTCTCGAAGTCGCGATCAACTCAAACGGCCAGCTAAATGAAGTCATCATCCGCAACTCATCAGGCATCCGTACTCTTGATCAGGCTGCTATGAAAATTGTCACCATGGCAGCACCTTTTGATCCATTCCCGGATTTTTTACGTGCCGAGTACGATGTGCTGCGATTCGCCTATGAATGGCGATTCACCAATGGCCTCGTCTCATCACGATCGTCGACTGCTGATAAGCAATGAGGCTGGGCTAATGAGTGAACCAGACAACCTGACCGGACACCTGCTTATCGCCATGCCTGCGATGCAGGACCCTAACTTTGCGCGAACCGTCACTTATATATGTGAACACAGCGATCAGGGTACGCTCGGAATTGTCGTTAACCGACCGCTCAATATCGATCTCGGTGAGGTTTTTTCCCAGCTCGAACTTGAGAACTGTGATGAAGAGATATCCAGTCGACCGGTACTGCACGGTGGTCCGGTTCATATGGAACGTGGCTTCGTCATACATGAAACCGACGAAAGCTGGGAAAACTCAACCGCTATCAACGATTTAATCCAGGTCACGACATCAAAGGACATCCTGATTGCGATGGCACACGGACAAGGGCCAAAAAGAGCCACAGTCGCACTTGGTTACGCCGGTTGGGGCGCTGGCCAGCTTGAAGCCGAGATTGCGGAAAACTCCTGGCTCAATACACCGGCCAATGCACAAATTATTTTTGACATCCCGTTCAAGGATCGCTGGCAAAAATCAGCTGAACTGCTCGGCATTGATCTGTCTACCATGAGCCCTGAAGCCGGCCACGCCTGATTCTGAAATATCAGACTCTATTAAATATAAGCCCGGGAAACTTAAACAATAAACGATCCAACCCACAAAGATTCCGCGCTGGTATTCGATTTTGGCGAACAACGCATCGGTGTGGCATTTGCCAATCGGGTCACCGGCTCTGCCAATGCACTAAAAACCTTACCTGCCCGCGACAACAAAGCCGTAGATCAAAATCTGCTAGCCCTGATAAAGGAGTGGGAACCTGACGCACTTGTGGTCGGTGTGCCCTATAATATCGACGGCACGGAATCTCGACTGACCAAGCTGGCAGTAGATTTTGGGCACCGCTTGGGCGAACGACACGGATTACCGGTCGATCAGGTGGATGAACGTCTGACATCGATGGAAGCCAGAATGATACTCACTGAGCAACGCCGCAGCGGTCAACGCCGCCGTAAAATACGCCGCGAAGACATAGACAGCCTGTCAGCGAAACTGATCGCCGAGACTTGGCTGCGTAACGACTGAACAATGGACCAGGAAGCCATCATCGCCGACCAACTCACGCCGTCGGGCCAATTAAGGCACCTGTTGCAACTACAGGGGCTCGACCGCAGTATTATTCTCGATATCCTGGACCGCGCACAAAGTTACGTGCGCCCCATTGGCGCAATTCCCGCACGTGATGACTGCCTGGCCGGGCAAACTGTTGCAAACTTGTTTTTTGAGGCCAGCACAAGAACGCGCGCATCTTTCGAACTCGCTGCCAAGAGAATGAGTGCCGATGTTCTGAATCTGGATGTCAATATGTCATCGAGGAAAAAGGGCGAGAGCATTCTCGATACAATTTACACGCTGCAGGCAATGGGTGTCGGCATTTTCGTTGTTCGCGACGCTTCCGCTGGCATCCCCGCATTAATCACAAACCGGGTCGAGTCGCACATCAATGTTTTAAATGCCGGTGAATCAGATATTTCACACCCGACTCAGGGTCTGCTCGACATATTGACTATTCGCCAACAAAAAGGTCGTCTCGATGACTTGACCATCACGGTCATCGGTGACATTGCACACTCCCGTGTGGCGCGCTCACTGACCGAGGGACTGAGCATAATCGGCAACAATACGATTCGTCTGGTCTCACCACCTGGACTGGAACCGGATCAGGCGCTCTATCCGGGGATGCAGATCAGCACTGATATCGACAGCGCGATCACTGGCGCCGATGCAGTCATCTCGCTGCGCATCCAAAAGGAACGCATCAAGGAAAAAACAGCGCTGATGACAGACCACGACTACTTCAAAGCCTACGGACTCACCGCACAACGCCTCAAGCTTGCCAAACCCGATGCTATTGTCATGCATCCTGGGCCAATGAACCGCGATGTAGAAATCGAGAGCAGTGTCGCCGATGGGCCGCAAAGCGTCATCACTCAACAAGTCACCAACGGTCTGGCGGTGCGCATGGCCATACTCGCGACAATTTCTAAAATATGAGCCAGGATCACCGCAACACGATCTGTGTCGAAGATGCAGATATTCTGCAGCACACGGTATATTCAGACGGTCAATATTTGCTGCGCCTCGCCGCACCAGGATGTGTTGCACGCGCAAGACCAGGTAGTTTTGTACACATTCAATGTAGCCAAGACATTCCGATGCGCCGACCGCTGTCGATCATGCGGGCGAATGTAGCCGAGGGCTGGATTGAGGTGCTATATAAAGTCATGGGGCCAGGCTTGCAGCGCCTGACCACCGTCACACCCGGAGCAAGCATCAGCATCCTGGGTCCGATCGGCAACGGCTTCGAAGCAGACGCCAACCGCAAAACCGCCGTACTGATTGGCGGTGGTGTTGGCATTCCACCGCTGATATTCCTCGCCGAACACATCCATACAGGAGGCTGGACGGAGACTCGATCTGTCGCCTTTTTCGGTTCCGAGTTAGCGTTCCCATTTGATTTGAACAATAGCGCCGTCCCTCTGCCGGGAGTACCTACCACAGCGAGTCAGGCTATTTCGCTGCTCGATGAAAAGGGCGTTCCATCACGCCTCGCAACTACAGCCGGGTTCACAGGCTGTTATAACGGTTACGTCACCGAACTGACCGAGCAATGGCTCAAAACATTATCGGCTGATGAGCTAGAGCAAATTATGATTTATTCCTGTGGCCCCGAACCGATGCTCGAAGCCGTCGCAAAACTAGCTGGTTCATTTAATCTGCCCTCGCAGCTGTGTCTCGAAGAGTACATGGCTTGTGCGGTAGGCGGCTGTGCCGGTTGCGCTATTGAAGTGCAGACACCCGAAGGGCCGGCAATGAAGAGAGTCTGTGTTGATGGCCCGGTATTTACCGGAGATACAATTTTTCCGGGCTGATGCCGAGCAATAATCTGATCAGGCATTTACCTGATGACTTTCACTAGCCGAAATGAATCTGTGACTCAAGATTAGCGCGTGAATCGGCATTCGCCAGCGCCTCATCCATCGTTACCCGACCATCTTGATAGAGCTTGAGCAGTGATTGATCAAACGTCTGCATGCCCTGCTCGGTGCTTTCGTAGAACGACTCTTTAACCTTGGCGATATTACCGCTCTGGATTAATTCGGCAATGCGCGGCGTATTCAGCATGATCTCTACCGCAGCATGACGGTCGCCCCCGACACCGCGGACCAGTCGCTGCGAGATAATTGCGCGCAGGTATTGAGAGATATCCATATATACCTGTGCATGCTGGTCTTCCGGGAAAATATTAATAACCCGGTCCAGAGTTTCAGGTGCGTTATTTGAGTGCAATGTTGCAATAACAAGATGGCCTGTACCGGCCAGATCAATAGCCGCCTGCATTGTTAATCGATCACGGATTTCACCAATCAGAATGACATCCGGTGCCCCACGCATCGCACTCTTTAATGCACGTTCATAGGATTTCGTATCGGTGCCAATTTCACGTTGATTGATGATGGACTTCTTATTTTTATGCAAAAACTCAATCGGATCTTCAATCGTAATAATATGTGACGAGGTTTTCTCATTTCGATAATTGATCATACCTGCCAGTGTCGTTGACTTACCGCAGCCGGTTGCACCAACCATCAGGATAAGTCCACGTCGGAACATCACGAGTTCCTGCAAAATTGGTGGCATGCCGAGATCTTCGACATTTGGAATATCGGTTGTGATGTAACGCATGACCATTGCGATATTGCTGCGCTGGTGAAATACATTTACACGAAAACGCCCGAGGCCCGGCCGAGAGATAGCAAAGTCGATCTCAAGCTCCCGGGTAAATTCCTCCATCTGATCTTCAGTCATGACTTCCATCGCAGCCTGGCGCACCATTTTCGGTGTCAGATCCAGTTTATTGACTGGCATTATCTTTCCATCGATCTTGATTTTTACCGGTGCATGGCAAGTTAAAAACAGGTCGGACGCTTTCTTCTCGACCATCAGGTTGAATAGAGGCTCTACATTCATTTCAGTATTTACTCACCCAGTCCGTAACATCATTCACTTAAAATTGAGAACCTTCATCTTCTTCATCAGCCAGCGACAGACTCTTGGCCCGCTCTTCAGCATTGTCCTGATTACGCTTACCCTCAAGCTTGATACGCAAGCGTAATTCATTCTTTGAATCAGCATTACGCATCGCGTCCTCATAACCAATTTTTTTCGCCTCGTAAAGATCAAACAAATCCTGATCAAATGTTTTCATGCCAAGACGATTGCTCTTTGCCATGATTTCTTTAATCTTTGCAACTTCACCCTTAAAAATCAGGTCTGATATCAGCGGTGACTTCAGCATGATTTCCATCGCTGCGACTCGTCCCTTGCCACCCTCTCGTGGCAGCAACCGTTGCGAGATCAGCCCCTGAACATTCAATGACATATCCATCAGCAACTGGTTGCGCTTTTCTTCAGGAAAGAAGTTAATAATCCGATCAAGTGCCTGATTAGCACTATTTGCATGTAATGTCGCAAGACACAGATGACCCGTCTCGGCAAACTGAATGCCGTATTCCATCGTTTCACGCTCGCGAATCTCGCCAATCATAATAACGTCGGGTGCCTGACGTAACGTATTCTTCAGCGCTGCAAACCATGACTCGGTATCAACACCAACCTCACGTTGAGTGACGACACAATTTTTATGCTTATGCACGTACTCAACCGGGTCCTCGATTGTGACGATATGGCCACGTGAATTTTCATTGCGATGCCCAATCATTGCAGCCAATGTTGTTGATTTGCCGGAACCAGTAGCACCGACAAGAATTACAAGACCACGTTTCGTCATTGCAATTTCTTTCAACGTATTGGGTAATTCAAGCTCATCAACTGTTGGAATTGTTGTAATAATCTGACGCAATACAGCCGCGACGGCACCTTGCTGAATATATGCGCTGACACGGAATCGACCAATACCCTGCGGTCCAATCGCAAAGTTGCATTCCTTTGTCGCATCAAACTCGCGTGCTTGCTTGTCATTCATGATGGAGCGGACAATGATTGCACTTTGTTCAGGATTCAGAGACTCCTCAGAAACCGGATGAACCTGGCCATCAATTTTAATTGCCGGGGGAAATCCGGCTGTGATGAACAGATCGGAACCACCCTTTTCCACCATTTTCTTTAACAGCCCTTGCATGAGCCGTGTCGCCTGATCACGTTCCATTAGATGTATCCTTTAATTTAGAATCTACTCTGTGCCTGCACGCTAGAATTAGAAATTCTCCTTATTGGCGGCCCTGAACCGGGCTTCCTCCTTATTGATGAGGCCCTTGGCCAACATTTCAGCGAGATTCTGATCCAGTGTCTGCATACCAGATGCCTGACCAGTCTGAATTGCCGAATACATCTGCGCAATCTTGCCTTCCCGGATCAGGTTTCTGATCGCCGGGTTACCGATCATTATTTCATGGGCTGCAACACGCCCGCCGCCGATACGCTTGAGCAATGTCTGTGAAATCACCGCGCGCAATGATTCTGACAGCATTGAGCGCACCATTTCTTTTTCCTCAGCCGGGAATACATCAACAATACGATCAATGGTTTTGGCCGCTGAACTCGTATGCAGCGTACCGAATACAAGATGACCGGTCTCAGCCGCGGTCAAGGCAAGTCGAATCGTCTCAAGATCGCGCATTTCGCCAACAAGAACGACATCCGGGTCTTCACGCAATGCTGAACGCAGTGCTTCGGAAAACCCCAGCGTGTCACGGTGTACTTCACGTTGGTTAATCAATGAACGTTTGCTCTGGTGAACAAACTCTATCGGATCTTCAATAGTCAGAATATGATCTGGTTTATTATCATTTATATAATCAACCATCGCTGCGAGTGTCGTCGATTTACCGGAACCGGTCGGACCCGTCACCAGGACAATCCCACGCGGATACATCGATATATCTTTAAATATCGCCGGGGCCATCAGATCTTCGAGTGTCAGTATCTCTGATGGAATGGTACGAAATACTGCACCTGCACCACGCGCCTGGTTAAATGCGTTAACCCGAAAGCGTGCCAGCTTTGGAATTTCAAATGAAAAATCAGTCTCGTAGAACTCTTCATAGTCCTTGCGCTGCCTGTCGTTCATGATGTCGTATATCATGCTGTGCACATCTTTGTGTGACAGTTCAGGCATATTGATTCGCTTGACGTCGCCATCGACACGAATCATCGGTGGCACACCAGCAGACAGGTGTAAATCCGACGCATTGTTTTTAACAGAAAAGGTTAGCAACTGAGCTATATCAACAGCCATTTTTTAGCCTCATAATCAATAACTTGTCCATCAATGACTCGCTTGCGTTTACCATAAGCGGTCACTTGGCGGAAATTTAGTATATAGAGCCACCAAAAAGGGATCGTGACGCAAATCACGAAACAACTAGTACGTTTGCATCGGCGTGTTGAATCTGCAGCGCAGTCCGTGGACCGTGATCCGGATTCAATTCGTATTCTCGCTGTCAGCAAAAAACAGCCGATAGAAGCGCTTGTGGCGGCCTATAGCGCTGGCTTACGTGACTTTGCAGAAAATTATCTGCAAGAGGCGCTGGATAAAATCCCGGCTATTGAGCCAGATGCCGTCTGGCACTTTATCGGTCCGGTACAGTCCAATAAAACCAGATCAATCGCGGCAAACTTCGACTGGGTTCATACTGTCTCAAGCCAGCGAATTGCCATGCGCTTATCGGCTCAGCGCCCCGTTGACCGTGATGACTTACAAGTTTGTATCCAGCTCCGACCAAGCGGCGCTGAAGAACGAAACGGTGTCACCGAAGAAGATCTGCCTGATCTCGCAGCAGCTATTATGGCGGCGCCAAAACTGTGTTTACGTGGCCTGATGATCATGCCGTTGCCCAATAACAACGAAGCGGTTACCCATCGTGAATTTGCCCGCGCACACCGACTCTATGACGAATTAAAATGTGCAGGCTATGCCATCGATACATTATCAATGGGAATGTCAGCCGATCTCGAAGTAGCGATAACACAAGGCAGCACTTGCATTAGAATCGGCACAGACTTATTTGGAAGCAGAGATTATGAATAACGGCAATCTGAAAATTGGATTTATCGGTGGCGGTAACATGACCCAGGCAATTATCGGTGGACTGGTTCGATCCGGCCATACTCCACAATGCCTGCTCGTGGCTGATCCTGATCCGGCTCAAAGCAAGCGCATTCACTCGATACATGCCGGTATCCAGGTGACGACTGATAATGATGCCACCGTCAATGATGCTGATATTGTCGTACTGGCTGTCAAACCACAGATCATGGCAGCAGTCATTGGCACACTGACTCTCCCGGCCGAATCTGGTACTCGTGTGTACCTGTCCATTGCAGCCGGCATCACACTCAACTCACTACAGAAATTGCTGGACCCGGCGCAGGCAATTGTTCGCATAATGCCTAACCAGCCGGCACTGGTTGGGGCCGGCATGTCGGTGCTGACTGCCACACCGGCGACCAGCAACGAACAAAAAGCCCGGGCATTTTATGCTGCTGAAGCAATGGGCGCCGCAGCATGGCTTGATGATGAAGCAATGATGGATGCAGTAACCGCCGTATCAGGCAGTGGACCCGCCTACTTTTACTTATTTATGGAAATCATCGAAGCCTGTGCCCGGGACATGGGATTACCGCCGGATCTCGCCAGCAAACTGGCGCGACAAACCGCACTTGGCGCCGGTCGTGCCGCAGCAGAATCTGAACTGGAACTCGAAACACTACGTTCAAGCGTCACCTCGAAGGGTGGGACGACAGCCGCTGCGATAAGCGTCCTGGAGCAACCGGAATTTCGTGCTATTGTCGCGCGAGCAATGCTCGCCGCCCGTGACAGATCAATCGAACTGGGCAAAACGAACTAACAGCAAGTAATTTTTATAACAACTACGGCAAATATAAATATGCAGAATGCGCTGACCTTTATCGTCAAGACTCTTCTTGATCTTTACATCATCACATTTATTCTGCGTTTCATTCTGCAGTGGCTGCGTGCCGACTTTCGTAACCCGATCACACAGTTTATTGTCCGCCTGACCAACCCACTGGTGATCCCGGCACGTCGACTTATTCCATCAATCAGGGGCATCGATACAGCAACAATTGTGGTCATCATGCTGCTGGAACTTGCCGTCACAATAGTTTTGATTAATCTGACCTGCATGAACAGCCCTCAATTCATCCAGATTTTCGGGGTAATGGCGCTGCGCCTTGCCTATATGATGCTGCGCATATACCTGTTTGTTATTTTTATATATGTCTTGATGAGCTGGATCAGTCCTGGCGGCTCATTTAATCCTGCTGCAAATCTGCTGGCAAACATAGTAGAGCCTGTACTGAGACCATTCAGACGATTGATCCCATCAATTGCCGGGATCGACCTGTCAGCACTGTTTGCTCTGATCACGATTCAGGCATTAACGATGCTGCTGCCGGTCGGTCAAGTTGTCGCCGGTATGGGATGCTTGTCAATTTCTCAATTGCTGTGACGCAAGACCGGGGTGTCCGGCACCTCAATTGCGGCAGGTGCAACAAGGATGGCTCACTTATTATCGACATTCGTGTTCAGCCACGCAGCAGCCGTCTTGCCGTCGGCAACGTTGAAAACGGCAAACTCAAGCTGCACCTGACGGCCCCGCCAGTCGACGGCAAGGCCAATCAACAAGCAACCAAATTACTTGCCAAGTGGATTGGAGTGGCACCATCACGCGTGGAGTTAATTCGCGGCCAAAAAAGTCGTGATAAATCCTTTCGCATAACCGGCATCATCCAGATACCACCGAGCTTGCTCTATACCTCAGAGCATGACCGGCACAAGGCTTGAAATCACGACAACCAGGTTCGCTGTTATTTTTCCAGTGATTCGTAGACTTTGTTTCTTACCCGTATGACATCACCACGGGCGATATACAATAGATCGGCTATCTTGCCAATTACATAGTCTTCATACTTGTCTAGTACCTTGTCGGCTAACGCGATACGCCAAAGCATCTCGATCACCCGCTCTTTCTCGGCATAACTTAGCTCATCATGTAAAACACGCGTGAAATCATGCAATGATATGGAATGCTCAGCCGCCGTCTCTGCACGACTCAGCACATTTTCTGCTTCAGCAGCCGACTGATTAAAATTATCCTGCAGCAATCCAAGCATTGTTTCGTGCTCAACCGCCAGACGCTCATTATCTGCACGCGCAATTTCAACCAGCAAAACAGCTGTTGCGTGCTGGATCCGGGCCTCACCAACATCGGCAGGCACCTCCTCCTCCGTCACACCAAACAAACTCAATAACCGATCGATCATGCAATTCCCCACTGTGCGACAAGATGATTAACAACGATCTCCCGCAGCCCTGTCAGCCTGCCGTGGAAGAAATGCCCTGCGTCAGGTACGACAACAAGCTCCGGCCCGGGTGCAAGTCCACTTACCCACGAGACCACCTCGTCACACGATATAACCTCATCTGTTTCACCCTGCACGATTAACCATGGGCACTGTGGTTGACGGCCATCAAGCAATCCGGCCATGCGCGTAGCAGCGGGAGCAACAGTGACAAGCTGAACCGGATTGGCCGACAATGCTGCACGTGCCGCCACCATAGCGCCGAATGAAAACCCGAGCAGACAAAGCTCAGCTTCTGGATAATGATCCTTCGCCCAATCAATAACAGCCAAAGTATCATCAGTCTCACCTATGCCATCGGCAAATGTGCCTTCGCTCGCACCTACACCACGAAAATTAAACCGAATGGCAGGCACCCCAAGGTCATTCATCGCCCGAGACAACGTATGTACGACCTTATTCATCAAGGTACCCTGATGCTGGGGATGCGGATGACACAGAACGGCAACCCGTTGCTCATCACCCTCACGCGGCACTTCAAGCAGCGCTTCAATTGCCCCAGCCGGCCCTTTAATTGTCAACGCATCTCTGCGTGGTGCTGTACTGCTCACCCAGCCCGCTCCCGGAAAAAATATTGCGCCTTATTGTAATGACTATCGCGATGCCGAACACCTGCCGAACCCGACCGAATGACATATCATGTGACAAATACTTATGACAGACATCAATTCAATTGAAGCCATAGAGCGCCGCTTCGGCGCTTACAATTATCACCCACTACCGGTCGTACTGACCCGCGGTGAAGGCTGTTATGTCTGGGATACCGACGGCCGTCGCTACCTGGATATGATGAGTGCTTTCTCGGCCGTCAGCCATGGCCATGCAAATCCACGCCTTGTTGCCACTATGGCGCATCAGGCTGCACAGCTGAGCGTCGTATCACGGGCTTTTTACACAGATCAACTCGCCCCATTTCTGGAAAAACTTTGTACGGCAAGTGGCATGGATATGGCGCTGCCGATGAATACCGGTGCAGAGGCTGTTGAAACAGGCATCAAGGCAGCACGTAAATGGGCGTATGAGGTCAAGGGCGTAGCAACTAATCAGGCCGAAATTATCTCCTGCCATGGAAACTTTCACGGGCGAACCCTGGCAGCTGTGGCTATGTCATCAGAGCCACAATACCGGAAAAATTTTGGCCCGTTGCCAGGTGGGTTTCGACACATCGACTACGACGATGCCGGGGCGCTCAATGATGCTATCAACGACAATACGGCCGCATTCATTGTTGAACCAATTCAGGGTGAAGGCGGCATTGTTGTTCCCACTGACGGCTATCTTGCCGAATGCGCCCAAATCTGTCGGCGTCATAACGTATTGTTGCTTTGCGATGAAATCCAGACCGGTCTCGGGCGCACCGGTTCATTTCTTGCCTGTACGCACGATGCAGTTCAGCCAGATGGACTGATGCTCGGCAAAGCGCTCGGCGGCGGTCTGTACCCGGTATCTGCATTTCTTGCACGCCGCGACATCCTTGAACGATTTGCCCCCGGAGACCACGGCAGCACCTTCGGCGGAAATCCACTGGCGGCCGCGATTGCCAGCGAAGCGCTCGATATACTCTCCGATGATAATCTGATCGAAAATAGCGCCACAATGGGGGCTTATTTAGCCGCGGCACTGCGCGCACTCGAATCACCGTTAATCAAAACGGTTCGCGGTCGCGGTTTGTTGCTCGGCATCGAAATTTATCCTCAGCATGCCACTGCCCGGGAAGTTTGTGAGAGACTGATGGAACACGGCATTCTTACCAAGGAAACTCACGAAACCATTGTCAGATTTGCACCACCACTGATCATCGATAAAACCCAAATCGACTGGGCCATTGAACGTATTGATGCAACGCTAAAAACATTTCAATTAAATAACTAGCCACCACTATGGCAGGAACATCCTCATGCGCATTACCACCACCAGCTTCGAGAACAATGGACAAATACCGCAACGCTGCGCATTTGGCATCCCTGACCCGGAGGAACACCTCAGTCTTGGTGAAAACAGAAACCCGCAACTAAGCTGGAGTGCAGTCCCTGCCAGAGCAAAATCACTCGTGCTGTTGTGCATTGATCCGGATGCACCATCATCAATGGATAATTTCAATCAGGAAGGAACCACAATTGGCAAGGACCTGCTGCGCGCAAACTTTATTCACTGGGTGATGGTCGACATACCCGCACAAGCCGGATCAATCGAAGAAGGTGCATGTTCCGATGGCATCGTGCCGGGCGGCAAGACCGAGCCGAATGGCCCACCAGGTTCTCGCCAGGGCATCAACGATTACACCAGCTTCATGGCAGGCGATCCGGATATGGGTGGAGACTACTTCGGCTATGAAGGGCCCTGCCCACCCTGGAATGATGAGCGCCTGCACCACTACCACTTCACCCTGTTAGCCCTGGATATGGAAACAACACCCGTTAAAGGCAGCTTCACGGCTGCCGATGTAATGGAGGCCATAGAGGGTCACGTCATCGATATGGCGAAACTGATTGGCACGTACAGCCTGAATCCGGATGTCACGGCATAATTATTTACAATTAATCTAACTCGATCGTATTGACAGCACCCTCAAATCAGATTGCGCTGACTTGACTGCTTAACGCTTGTTAGCGGTCGGTCAGATGATGATGGATTACTGTTTCTAAGCGGCGGGAATCAGCCAGAAGTGGACATTTGTGGCAGGCGAAATTCAGGCTTTCTTGCGCTTCATCCAGCCCAGCAGGCCAAGAGCAGAACAAAACAGCCAGACTGCTGGAGGAACAGGCACTGCGGCGACATCACCATCGCGCACAGCCCATGCGTAGTAGGTGGTGAATTTAGGGGCAGTACTCTGACTGCCGGATACGAAATTTCCGTGCCAAGCGCTATTCGAGTTGAGTTCGTTCTTCGTACTGGACCAGTAAGGTTGGGACTGGATGTTTGTAAAAAAGGTTTGAGAAATGGTAAGAATTCCATCTACATTGGCTAAATGAGCCATTTCGCTGCCAGTGCATCCGAAGCCAAATCCCTGTATAGGTAAACCGCTCCCTGGATCGTGTTGTACACTGCAACTTGTATCAGGCTGTAGAGTTGTCGGCAGGCGCCAGTCGTTCCAGGTTACGTTCCGCACAGAATCAAAAAGACTCAGGCCAGCAGCCCAGGCTACCTGGTTTTGCCAAGTGTCCCGACCATCCCCAAGGGGCCCGTCACCATCCCGGATATTCGCGTTCTGCGTCCAGGTGATGTCCAATACATCGTCATAGACGAAACCTCCGCCGCGGTAGATTAGTGCGGAGTGTGCAGAAAATGCATATGTGCAAAGGACAAGTGCCCAAGTAACGCGTTTCATTATTATCCCCTTAAGCCCAACACAAAGAAATCATCTCCCATGTGCGGACGAGATATTTATAAAAATTGTTGGTCATTGCCCTTCTCGGTGTTGCGTCATCGGTCGGGGCTTGGCATCAAGCATACGCTTGATCCCGGAAATCATGAAAGATCCCGAATAGGAAATAGTTTCAGTAGAATATTTCAATCGCTTATAGCCCGTTGTTAGTGTAACCACTGAGACCATTGGCAATTTGCTGCGCAGTAATAAGTAAAGTCGACGTAGAAATTCCCCAATGTCCGCTTTGGGTCGTTAGGCGTCAGATAGCTGCGAGGTAACGGAATGGCAGCTATCAAGGGGCTTCCAGCCGCTCAGAGAGGTGGTCAAATCTGACGCCGACTAAGAACATTACCTGCACCAGCTCTTCACACCGCCAGCACCTCAACCTTTTTCTTCGAGCCCCAATGATGCCGAATTAATACAGTAGCGTTGACCGGTCGGCTGCGGGCCATCCGGGAACACGTGACCAAGATGTGCACCGCAAGCGGCACACAGAACTTCATCACGAATCTGACCATGACCGGTATCGCGCTCAACACGAATACGTGCCGGATCGACCGCAGCGAAAAAGCTCGGCCAACCTGAGCCGGAATCGAACTTTGTCGACGAGTCGAATAACTCAGCACCGCAACAGATACATTCATACATACCGGATACTTTGCAGTCATGAAATTTTCCGGTAAATGCGCGCTCAGTGCCCTTCTCCTGGGTCACTTGAAACTGCTCAGCCGTCAGGCGCACACGTAATTCTTCTATCGAGATCTCTTTTTTATCAGTCATCTATATTTCTCCGCCAAGATGGTGCCGGTATTGCCCTGATTAACTTACACTCTCTATCTATATACCGATGTCAACACCGATCAATCATCAGGAAGCCTATTGGGACACGCGCACGAACACAACCATGGACATAACCATCATGTCCCGACAGACATAAACCGGGCCTTTGCGCTCGGCATTTTCCTGAATGTTATTTTTGTCATTGTCGAAGCGACCTATGGTTTCGTCGCAGGCTCCCTGGCGCTGCTCGCCGATGCCGGCCATAACCTTAGCGATGTCCTGACATTGCTGCTGGCCTGGGGCGCAAATGTGCTCGCACAGAGAAAACCTACACCACGCAGAACCTATGGCCTGCGCCGTGCCACAAACTTTGCCGCCCTTTTCAGTTCGATCCTGCTACTGCTCGCCATGGGCGGCATTGCATGGGAGGCTCTGGGCAGATTCACCGATACTGTTGCTGTTGATGGCCGAACTATTATCATCGTGGCTGCAATCGGCGTCATCATCAATGGCGTCACAGCATGGTTGTTTTTCGCCGGCAGCAAACACGATCTGAATGTCAAAGCTGCATTCCTGCACATGGCTGCCGATGCCGGTGTATCACTCGGCGTCGCCATAGGTGGGATTGGCATACTGCTGTTTGGCTGGTACTGGGCCGACCCCATGATTACGCTGATTATTGTGGTGGTAATCATAATCAGCACCTGGAGTGTATTACGCGATTCACTGGACCTTGCCTTCGACTCAGTACCACGCGATATTGATCCACAGCAGGTTCGTGCCTATCTGTCTGAATTACCGGGAGTCGAAGCCGTTCATGACCTGCATATCTGGGGCATGAGCACCAGTGAAACCGCGCTGACAGCACATCTCGTCATGCCGGATGGCAACGGCGAGGATGACTTTCTGCTACGTATTGCCGAAGAATTAATGGGTCATTTTCGGATCGCACATGCAACCATTCAGGTTGAACGTGGCGCAATAGACCATGGGTGTGATCAGTAAGGGATTCAAAAAAAGCGCCAGAATGCAGCAACCACTAGGGTTGTAGCCCTGTTTCCGGCAGAAATCGGCCGCAGAGAAATAATTCAAGAATAAACTAAAATTACGACTATAATCACCGAGATACGACGCCAAGGCTCCTGAAAAGCTGCCTGGCGTTTTATTGGTAAATTTCTACTTCGAAACGGTGAATTCGAATGTAGAGAATTTTTATTATTTCACCATTCATTGAAAGAAGATAAGTTATGAGTAAAGGAACAGTTAAGTGGTTCAATGCAGAAAAAGGTTTTGGTTTTATTGCTCCTGAGGATGGAGGAAAAGACCTGTTTGTGCATCATTCAGAAATCAAGAGTGACGGGGGCTATGCAACCCTTAATGATGGCCAGGAAGTTGAATTTGAAGTTGGCGAAGGCCAGAAAGGCCCATGCGCTAATAACGTCGTGCCTTGCTAAATATTAGATACTAAATCAGCACAAGCAAGCGGCCGTCCAGGTCGCTTGCTTGTCTGACACTGCCTGAACGATTAAGCCTGAACTCGCACAGCCGCCAATACAAAAAATTATCAGCCGCTAAGCTCAAGCAATAATCGATTCAAGCGCACCGCGTACGCCCCAGGGTCATCCAACTGTTGACCTTCAGACAAGCGTGCCTGATCAAGCAACACAGCTGCCAGATCACCAAAACGCTGCTCATCCTGTTCTGCATCAAGCCGCGTAATCAACGGATGATCGGCATTAATTTCAAATATCGGCTTACTCTCAGGGACGCTCTGACCAGATGCCTCAAGAATCTTGCGCATCTGTGCACCCATATCATATTCACCAATCGCAAGGCAGGCAGGTGACTCGATCAGACGGTCGGTCAGGCGAACTTCCTCAACATCATCCTTGAGCTGCTCGCGCAGACGATCAAGAAACTCCTTGTGCTCGCCATCATCCCGCTCTTCCTTATCCTCATTGGCCTTGTCATCAAGGTCCAGCTCTCCACGGCGAATATCACGTAGTTCCTTACCATCAAATTCACGCAGGTGGCCCATTACCCACTCATCAATCGGATCTCCCAGCAATAACACCTCGATACCCTTCTTGCGGAATACTTCCAGATGCGGGCTCGAACTTGCCGATTTATGACTATCAGCCGTTACATAAAAGATTTTTTCCTGACCTTCCACCATTCGTGAAACATAGTCGGCCAGTGATTGATCCTGTTTTTCATTATCTGTGTGCGTTGACGAGAAGCGCAACAGACCGGAAATTTTCTCACCATTTGCTGAGTCCTCTGCTGTCCCTTCCTTGATGACGCGGCCAAACTCATCCCAAAAACCCTGATACTTTTCAGCATCACCGGATGCCAGCTTGCCGAGCATATCCAGCACCCGCTTTGTCAGCGCGCCCTTAATGGCCTCAACCGTCGCATCCTGCTGCAGTAGCTCACGTGATACGTTCAGCGATAAGTCATTTGAATCGATAATGCCGCGTACAAAACGCAGGTAGACCGGCAAGAACTGCTCAGCATCATCCATGATGAATACACGCTGTACATAGAGCTTCAGGCCGTGTGACGTTTCCCGATTCCACAAATCGAACGGAGGCTTGGCTGGTAAGTACAAAAGACTCGTATATTCACGCTTGCCTTCGACGCGATTATGACTCCAGAGCAACGGTTCATGGAAATCATGGGAAATATGCTTATAAAACTCATGATACTCATCATCCTGAATTTCACCCCGCGGACGCGTCCACAGCGCTTTGGCCGTATTGACCATTTCATATTCCGGAGCAGCTTTTGTCTCAGCCTCAGCTTCAGCTTCTTCATCTGCGGGTACCGGAGCAGCCTTCATCTCGACAGGAAAGGCAATATGGTCAGAATATTTGCTTACCAGGTTACGCAGTCGAAATTCATCGGCAAATTCCCCGGCATCCTCACGTAAATGCAGAAGAACAGTTGTACCGCGCTCAGCACGATCGATGTCATCAACCGTGAATTCGCCGTCACCATCAGAACTCCAGTGCACGCCTTCTCCTGCAGGAGCACCCGCCCGACGAGTGAATACCTCAACTTTACTGGCGACGATAAATGCAGAATAGAACCCAACACCGAACCGGCCTATCAGGTTTGCATCTTTTTTAGAAGATGCAGACATTGCCTGCAGATATTCTCCAGTCCCCGACCGCGCAATTGTTCCGAGCTGCTGAATAACGTCATTGCGCGACATGCCGATACCATTATCAGTGATGCTAAGAGTTTGGGCCTCAGGATCAACGTCGATACGGATTGCAAATGCGGCCTCGTCCTCGAGCAATTTCTCATCCGCAATGGCCTCAAAACGCAGCTTGTCAGCCGCATCTGATGCATTGGAAATCAATTCACGTAGAAATATTTCCCGGTTGCTATACAGAGAGTGGATCATCAAGTGCAGAAGCTGCTTTACCTCTGCCTGGAAGCCGTGCGTCTCACTGGCCGTTGCTGTCGTCATATCTTTATTCACCAATTTTGTCTGGATAGAACCCGCTCTCGGTCCAACCGCGAGGGTGGACAGAATATGGGGACCAATACAAGAAATTCAACCCCGATCAGGAAAGACTGGGGCAAAATCCGGATTTTGGAGAAGGGTTAGCTTTGTGTCCGGGCAATCCGGGACAGCTTGCAGCCTGCTACCAACCTGTCGAAAGCCGTCATAAAGAGATAAGTCACTACGGCGGCAATGACCGAAAGCCTAATAGTGGGGCTAAGTGTAATCAAGGTAACAGCCGCAATCGTCAACATGAGACGAAGCAATATCCAGCGATAATAGCCGGCAAGAGACTGATACAAAGCAATTGCGGCGCTATCCAGATTATCGAGAGCCTTGGGAATCCATTCCATTAACGTGCATCGTCTGTTTTCACAACGTACAAATGCGGCTTTACCGATTCTTCAGCTGTGAGAACATCATCTTCCCCGTGATCAAACCTACCTCGAACACAATCCAAAGCCATCGCAATCCATGCGCGACGACGTACAGTGTGTTCATTGGTTAATTCGTTTCCGCTATGTTTAATTTTTGACATAGTCTTTATCTTATCTAAGATTTACCTAGCAATTTTGCCGCTCGATCAGGCATCAACTATTACTGATACACCGATGGCCGTCATTATTTCTATTAGTCGTCTGTATGCCAATCACGACGAACTTTTTCTGACCAGTTCCGGTAGCCCTTCCAAGTATACAGGCCGGGATCCAGAGGGGCACGTCTTTTTTCCGGTGCCTGAACCCTGGTCAGCCAGCGACGATACGCCTCCCAACCACTTACGTCTTTGCCATCAGCTGAGACCAACCCTTTTTCATTTCGATCAATAGCTGGAGCACTGAAACTTTGCCGTGCATTCCGATTTGGAAAACCGTGTGCGTATTTTTGTGCCAGTGAATTGTGTTTATAGTCGCTCATCAAGTTTTGCCTATGCTGTTACTGTTGCTACAGCTTAGGGATAAGAACACTAAGAGGCTATGAACTACATCACAAGCAAATTAATTTAACTCTTTGATTATATAAAAATATTTTAGTGACGCACTTCACTCAAAACTAAACTTTAAGTTTACAACAAGGTGGTTAAATTATGGCCTGCAACCGCATACACCGTTGAGAAACAAACGAAGACAATAACTATTTAATATGCAACATAATCTGTTTATCACCACGAATATAAATAGACCCGGGCATTTTAATTACATGAATAGCATGCTTCTTATCTGCTATAGATGGCTAATGATCCCAGCAAACAGGAAGGGTGATACCGATTAAATAATTGGCCCTGCCTCAGGGAGAGATTACCACTGGGGTATCAGCTGAGGTCATCAGCCAAATATCAACCATGTCGGTATTGGAAACTGCGATACAGCCATTTGTCCAATCAGTCCACTGATAATAATCAGGGCCGTGAGTTGGATTATTAGGTTGCCCGTGAATCATGATCTGCCCACCAGGGTCGACCCCGAGCGCATGTGCTTCACGAACATCTTCCGCATTTGGATATGAAATCTGTATTGACAGGAAAAAATCACTATCTGGATTTCTTTTAATTAGTTTATAAGCACCTTCAGGTGTATGAAAATCACCCTCCGCCTTTTTATCACCCTCAGGCAATAATCCAAGCGAAATGCTCATCGTGCGCAGCACACTGCCATCTTTCATCAACAGCAACTCACGCTCAGCCTTTTTAATGACAACGCGATCAGCCATATCATACTCGGCAGCACCGCATGACATGGCAACCAGACAACCCAGAAACAGGGCTTTACTAATCAGATTCTTGAATCTCAAAACTGGCTTTACCCAATTACAGTAACTAGCTTGTGTAGAGTTAAAATCATTCAGAGATCCGACGCAAGCCACATAGACAAAAAAATAATAGCGCGTCACGCATCGGCAACCGACTCTTGGCCCCCGGAACTTCCATCAACCCGCTCAATCTGCGGAATAACAATCTGAGTACCGGGTTTGATGTGATCAAGGTCTAGATTGGGATTGTATTGTCGAAGCAACCAGACAGGAACCTTATACCGACGCAGGCTCAACACAAATAATGAATCACCACGACGAAACTCATGAGTTTTTGTAGCAGCAATCCGATAGCGGGCAAAGAAAGTCTCCTGTAACTCCCGATGATACGCGATACGCTTTGCCGCAAACTCTCCCGCAGTAACTCGCATGAAATCCAGCTGCAAGCGATGGCCTATCACTGCGGGCTTACTAAACGTATAGCCATTCAGATCACGCAGCTTTTGCGTACGCACATTTAACCAGCTCGCATAATGCCCAAGCGTTTCTTCGGCCTGAATCTCAATCGTGCCATCAGTTGCGACGAGGTAATCACTGGGATCAGCCTGCATCGCCGTATCCGCTCCCTGCTCGGCTGTTGCTCCAGCAACACTCTCAGCAGACTCCAATGGCGCCTCAACAGCAAGCAGGTCTGGTTCTGGCGCAAGGTCAGAAGGCTCCTCTGTCTGCTGCACAATAACAGCCTGAATTCCTGACTCCTGAGCTGTCATCTCTACCGTCTCATTAGCTACAAGACGCAGTTCCTGCCCTATATAGATATGATTTCCGTTGGCAAGATCATTGCGTACCAGCAATTCACGCTCAGGCACCCCGGAACGTTGTGCGATCCGGCCCAACGTGTCACCAGATCGGACCGTATATACCTGCACGCCCGGTGCAATTACGCCTTGGGTTGCTGCACTTCTGGCACCACCCTTGTAAGGCAGATTTAACACCTGTCCTGCACGAATCCGATGGCGGCTTTTCAGATTATTAATTGCCATCAATTCCGAGACGGTCGAGTTGTAACGAACAGCTATTAACGACAAGCTGTCTCCACGCCGAACCTTATGCTCAAGATCAGGAGTCTGACGGCCAAACCGCTGCTCATTCGGAATTGCAGCCAGTAATTGATCTGCTGGTGCTACAAGTACATCAACTGGTAAGCGCAATTTATAGCCCTTCGGCACGTACTTCAGACCCGACCAGATCGAGTCTAATAGTGCCGGGTTATATTTTTTTAGTGTCTGCTGCGAAATACTGAATGCATCAACTAGAGTTACAGCAGTCATGTAATCCGGCAACGTAATAACAATTGAATCATCCGCTTGTTGTCTTTCTATCGGACCAAAATATTCATTTGAATTCTCAACAACATCCTTGGCCGCGAGGAACGCGACATAGAAATTTCGGGACGCAAAGCCAAATGAACGCCCTTTGTATTGCCGCACGATTGTTTCAATATCGTCTGTTCCGGTCGTACGCACAGCACGCCGCATACCGGAGACACCATGGTTATATGCCGTGATGGCAAGTGACCAGGACCCCAGTATCGAATAATTGTATTGCAGCAAAGCAGCGGCAGCCTCACTGGATCGATAGGGGTCACGTCGCTCGTCAATGACATGGTCGATTTGCATAAAACGGCGCCCGGTCGGGCGCGTAAATTGCCATAACCCTGCAGCGCCGACATGTGAACGCGCTTCAGGATTATAAGAAGACTCAACATGGGGCAATGCCGCCAGCTCTTCAGGCACCCCGGCGGCGCGCAAGCTGTCAACAATATGCGTTTCCCAACGCGTTGCACGCCCCAGTCCATCGCGAAACCCATCGGCCAATCCCTGCTGAGATCGAACCCGACTGGCTGCCTGACCTAATGTATCGTTACTGACATCTTCCGACCATAACGACAGGACTGCGGCTTCTTCTGATGTCAGATTATTGCGCTTGCCGTTGGCCAATGTTTTGAGAATAGATTTATATTTTTTACGCGCCTGGTCGGATATACGCCTGCGCGCTCGAAAATCACCGCTATCAGGTAAATTGACCCGCGCATAAACGATATCCAGCCGACGGTTATCATGAATCAGCATTTGCTGTGACGGAACCTCGGTAAAAATCAGGGTCCAGAAGTGAATATCTGGTTCCAGCCCGGCAGGCCGCGGGAAATCTGTAGCGGTTGCTGTCAATGCAACCAGCAACATGACCAGCCCAAAAATCTGACGTTTCAACAACATGAATATTAAGAATCCTTGCAAAATAAAAATCGGCGCTGTCAGGCCGCAACAGGTCAATACGCCAGTTACAGCATAAAACCGCTGTCACCCATGGAGAATTAACTGGCTTTACATAATCGGCAGGCCAGAGCCACAAATCCGGTGTAAAACATCCCCTATAAGGACAGCATAGTTCCTTCTTTTGACAAAAAAAACCTGCTACTGTCACTTCCAGATATCTAAAATCCTCAGGTTTTTCTGAGTATTCCAGCAACTTTCTGGCATCAACGCTAACCGGCCACGCCGCCTTGAATCAAGTCGAATCTCAACTATACGCACACCATGACCGTCGCCGGGGCACCGGAAACCTGACGCTGTTTGGCGCCCTGTGTGTGCTTTTGGCAAGCCAGCTTACTGGCTGCAACCCGTCGCCGGCCTCTCAGGCACTAAAGGAAAGAGGCCAGACGGCTCCTGAATTACCGGCAGCTCCACTCGTTTTAGAGCCACAGCCGGACTCATCTGACCCAATAGCTGCGCCGGAACCGGTGGCAACTGCGCCACAAATAATCGAACCACCCCCTGCACCCACATTGCCCGCAAAGCCAGTCTCCAACTCCACACCAGAAAAAGACACCCGCCCTGCGGACGGCCGGGACCTAGTCCTGCTTGGCCAGACCGTACCGCGCGGCACTTCGCAGCGCCTGATGTGGTCAGCCAGCGAGATATTTGAAGGCATATCAACTGAGACGCCCGTGCTTATCGTCAACGGCCGTCAAGCTGGACCAATTCTGTGCCTGACTGCAGCGATCCACGGCGATGAATTAAACGGTATCGAGATGGTGCGCCGCGTGCTGCATGAACTCGACCCGGAAAAACTACACGGTGCGGTCATCGGCATACCGATCGTCAACCTGCAGGGCTTTCGTCGTGGCTCACGATACCTGCCGGATCGTCGCGATCTGAATCGATATTTTCCAGGTAATCCGCAAGGCAGCTCAGCCGCCCGGATAGCCTACTCATTCTTTGAAGAGATTATTCTGCAGTGCGATGTGCTTGTTGATCTGCATACCGGATCATTCTACAGGACAAATTTGCCACAACTCAGAGCAGACCTGCGCTACCCGAAGATCAAGGAATTAACTCAGGGCTTCGGCAGTATCGTGGTTCTGCACAGTATTGCAGCCCCCGGTACACTGCG
>Ga0233413_10000295_pt1 | contig 24751 bp, 9 predicted proteins | sample Na_anoxic_6_MG_FD_189019 | JGI IMG/M metagenome (GOLD analysis project Ga0233413, IMG submission 189019) | Seawater microbial communities from Saanich Inlet, British Columbia, Canada - Na_anoxic_6_MG | ecosystem: Environmental > Aquatic > Marine > Inlet | place: Canada: British Columbia...
TCTAAACTTTCTATTTCTTCTTCAATCGTAGTTTCCTTTTCTGTGTTTTCTTCGTTCTTCTCTTGATTGTCAGCCTGCTGCTGATTAAAGTATGCTTCAGCAGCATCCATGTCTTCAACTATACTAAATAATATACCTTCTAATCTGGATACTTCTGTATCATCACTAACTCTTTCTGCTTCAACAATCAATTCTTCGATAATATCTATAGCATCTTTGCTTTCTTCTTGGCTTGCATTATTATTTTTATTGTGAACAATAGTGCCATTAGGATTTTTATTTACAACATTTTGCTTAGTTGTATTTTGGGTTATCTGCATTCCAAGAGATGGTTGATTGCTTTGAAGCTTTTTACCTTTTACGGTAGCCTTAGATACAGTATTTTCTATATCGTCTATCAACCCTTCAATGATATCTGTAACCTCCTTAAATCTTTCTATCTTTCCTTTCTTTATATCTGCAGGATCTAGCTTGCTCTCCTGAAGAATACCATCTGCTTTTTCAATACTTGGCTTACCCTGCATATAGATACCTAGAAACTGCTTAGGTCTTGAAGCAGCAGTAAGCATATATTTATTTAGATTTGCCCTGTCTGGATCTGCTCCTGTTTCATTACGCAAATCTCCCATGATAGCTTCATCTTCTCCCATGGGTATATAAACATAGACCTCATCATATTCTTTCCCCTGTGGAGAATTTTTTATATCTGCAATGGTTTTTATACTTGCACCGCTTTTGTATTTTTCATCTGCTCTGGCTATTTCAACATCTTCTTCGCCAAAAACTATTAATGTAGCACCATGGTTATTTACCCTGTCTGTTGCTACATCATCAAACGCTTTTACTGTATTAAAAACCTGCACTCCACGATATCCTTTATCAGACTTTTTGTCGTAGTATGTTTGATTTTTAATTACAGGTTCACTATTTTGATTCATTACTACCTCTACTTTAAAGAGATTTTGCATATTGGAAATATCTACAAATCCAGAACGCATAACTGCTACAATATTCTGCAGAGTAACAGAATATTCGTGAATCCGAAAAGTTCCGGAACCCTTATGTGGAGGAGCTTGATAAGGGTCTCCTAAAATATAGAGTATATTTGAATCGTCAATTTTTTTAGATTTTTCACCTTTTTTGTAATCCCCTTGCAGTGTCTTCCCTAACTCTATTGGTTTAATTAAAGAGAATTCATCAAGAATAATAAACTGATTTTTCATTTCAGCAGTATTCTTGATTTTATAAAAATCATCCCATAAATACGATGCGTATTTAATTCCTATTTTTTTAGCATTTTCTTCTAATGTATCAAGTTGATCTTTGCCCGGAGCAACTAATACAACCTTGCTTATGCCCTTGTCTTTTGCCATGGACATAATAATATTGGTTGTCATAGTCTTTCCTGTTCCTGCGCCACCAAGAACAGAAATATGCCCCTGTGAAGGAACTGCGGTATCACCACCATATGCGCCTGAATATAAGGCATTATGAAACTTATCACTTGCTAAACGAAAAGCTGCATTATCTGTAGACTTGTCGTTGTATCTTAGTCTACCTTCAAGGTGTGAACCTAAAGATTGCATAATGTTTTCCTGCTCTGCATTTAAAGCCCCGGGATTGACAGCTACCTTCTTAGTACCAGCGGTATAGAACTTCTCAATAAGCTCATCGTTGTCCACCTGATCCATAGAGTTCTTATACCCTGTATAGTAGTTTAAAGGGTTTTGATTAAGAACACTTTTTAAAAAGTTGAAAATGTAACTTTCTCTGAAATACACTTTTGTATGCTTGCCAAAGTCCTGATGAGCATATTGTAACTTAAACTGCTCTAAAGTGAAATCATTGGTGTCAGTAGTAAAAGCCCCTAAGTGCTCCTGTCTTCCTGTGAAGTCTCCTGCACCTATTAGATTTTTAGCTATAAATTTCTTTAGATCGTCGTTTATGTCTGTGCCATCACCTATGATATTAATAAATTTACCATTTTCATCAGTGGTGTTAAAGTATACGTGCCAGTACTGTTTTGCTTTAGCAAGGTCTTTCTTATTGTCAGTTAAATCTCCTGCTAAAAAAGGATTTATATATTCTTTTTGTATTCCATTTTTATCTGTATAAAACGCTTTCCCTCCAAAGTCTCTTGTGAGAAGATTCATTAAATTTGCATCAATTTTAAGATTTTCCTCTTCAAATCTTTTAAGTTGATTTGCTCTATTGTCTGTTAGAAAGTCTATGGTGTTCTGTAGTATACGTGCTTGCTTTAATGCTCCTGTGAGCATATTCATGTTTAATGCAAGCTGTTTCATTTTTACAGTTCCCCATGTCTGCCATCCTAAAGCTTTTTTAATGTCTTCACTTATAGTAACACCCTGCTCATAAAATTGCTTCATATTTATCATGAGTTCCAGAGAGCTTATCTTTGCTTCTAACTCATCAATCATTTGGCTATTTTCGCTACTAATTTCTTCAGTTGGAGCAATTCTACCTTCTCTTACCCCTTCTTCAATTTCTGATAAATGGTCAGAATAGGTCTTTCCATTTGATGATGTTCTTATAGTTTCAGATAAAGCATGTTCTTCTGCAGACATCTTTGTACCATTGTAGAAAATCTCTTTTTCTACAATTTCATTTTGTGGAATAGGATTGCCATATTCATCTGTAGCTTCAGCTGCTATTACTCTATAAGTATCAGGTCTTGTCTTTTTAAATACAGTGACACCAGGATTTTCTTTTTTGAATTTATCAGTATTTCTGTTTTCGTAATCTTCTTGGTCTGATTCTTCTGTATTACCATCTTGATCTACAGAGTAATAATATTCACTGGCTACCTCATCTTCGTTAACCATCTGAAGAAGCTTAGTGCTAATATTCTGCCCCTTATCATTTCTTATAGTTTTAGCATTGCGACCATATATAAATCCTTTTGATTGAATCTCCGGAACAGTAAAAGATGTGCCATCATTTATTGTATCTTCTAAGCCTTTTAATTGGTCATCTGAGAATGGAGATTGATCTCCCAATAGTCTGTGATTCTCTTGGTAATCATCTGAAAAGTCAGGAACAGTATCTTCGTCAGATTGCTTTTTATATAGCTGTTTAGCATTCTTCTTGTCTAACATCCCCAAGTTGGCAACAGCACTTTTCTTTGCATTTTCCAATATCTGATTGGCAGCTTTTGCTTGCATTATTGATAGACCTTTGCCTTCTGTACCTTTTTCTAATTCCTGAAGCTGAGAAATTGTAGAATTAAAGTCAGAGCCAACTGTTGAAGCTTTGTTCTTTGCTTCTTGCCCTATTGCATATAATTCTTTTGATACATCTTCATCTCCCTGTAAAGCTCTTTGGTCTTCTAACCTCATCTGAGCTATAGCAGCCTGTTTCTCTAAATTCTGCTTAGAAATATTGCTTAATGTAGATTGATTTACATAAGCTTTGTACTGATTGTTAAAATCACTATCCTGAGAGATTACTTCCATTGTACTTTTTAGAATAGTCTCTACTTCTTTTATCTCTTTCTTTTTAAGCTTCTTTCCTGATTTAAGCTTTTTTATAGCCTTGTTTTCTATGCCAGTGACAACCTTATCAAACATCATTGCATTAGAAAAGAGATTTGCCTGATATTGCGCAAAGAGACTTCCATCAAGAATTTTTGTTAATCTTTTAGATTTACTTTCTCCAATCTCTTTTAATTCTTGCAAGCTTTTTTCTGCTGATATCCCTTCTGCTGTGTCTTTTTCTAAACCCTTAGAGCTTTCTTTTAGTTGTTCGTATGCGCTACCATAATAGGTCTTATCAGTAGATAACTTTATTGCCTCTGCTAAAAGAGCAGTATCGCCACCCATAGTTTTAGCTATAACTTCAGCATTGTTCAAACCAAGTCTTTCTTTTGTTGACCAGGCTAAATCTAATTGACCTAAAGCTGCACGATATGCTATATCATTCTGACTTTCTGCCTTTAATCTCATCTCAGGAGGTAATGCAGCAATAAGCTCATCATTTGCAGTAAGCATTGGATTGCCGTGAGAGAGCTCCTGGTATGCTTTGTCCAGCTCTGCTTTTGCGCCTTGATAAGTACCATGCCTACTTACAAGGTCTCCAAATGCATAATTAGACATCTCTTTATCTGCATCATATCCAGAAAAGGTTCTTAATACACCACCAATAGCACCACCCATAAAGCCACCCCAAAAGTTTTCTTTATGATCATCGTAGGTTGGTATATGAGGATCAAATAAGCCCTGCCCCTTTATTGAGCCATCTTCTGCTAACCATGAATCATGAAACCATTCTAGCCCGGCGAGCATCCACATTTCAATAATCTCCTCTGCTCCTTCTTCAAGGCCACCGCCTGTCATATTTCTTGCTAACTTACCTTTCCCTCCCATGCCTAAAACCTTAGAACCAAGAAAAGCTGCTCCACCAAGCAATTTTCCTGTTGTGCTTACTGTTCCTTTTGCTAAAGCTTTGCTACCTTTAGCTACTTTACCATAGATTCCTAAGTTTTTATAAGCTTCCGTTACTCCCTTTTTTACAGCAGTAATCATAGCTTTTTCTTGCCCTGCCTTTGTTGTTGCTTTTGCTAAATCATCTGCCATCTTCGGGATGAACTTGCCAATAGCATCACCTATCATCTTAGTTTTCGCAGCGGGAGTATTTACACCTTTTGTATAGGTTTCAAGCCACCCTGTTGCTCCCATGTTATCTAAGATTTTTTCAGAAGCCGCTACTATTGCTCCTGCTGCTGTAGCCATAAACATTCTGTTGCCATCAGAAATTCCCATTTCTTTAGCCTTCTCATTCATTGCTGAAGCTCCATACATACCGCCAAATGCCCATCCTGCCCCTTTGGCAACTTTGTTAGCATTTGATGCGGTAGCACCAAGCAGGCTTGCTCCTGCGCCAAACATTCTTGCTACTGCAAATCCTCCGAGTATCTGTGGTGCTATTGCTCCAAACGTGCCAAAAAAACCTGTTGGGCTATCAAATATACCTTGTGTTTCTCCAAATTCTGTGATTTTAGATTTACTTATATTTGACCAGTTCTGTGTTTGTCTTCCCCATTTTGTAAGACCTGATTGCGAACCATCGCTTTCGTATAAATCCACTACAGAACCTATGATTTCAGCAACTGTTCCTGCGGAGCCTGCTGTCATTTCTAATCCAGTGTTCCACAGGTTGTCTCCCATGGTACTAAAAGCATTTTTTCTTACCTCTTTAGGACCATGCATAGACCTTATTATGCCTCCTTTTGTTACCTTATCCGCATCTTGCTCAAAAAAGAATGTTGCTCCACGATGCTGAGGGTGAGAGCCCATAACAAGCATCTTTTTATTTCCATCCTTATCTACACGAAATTGCTTGCCATTGTAATCCATGGCTTCATATTCGTCTAGCCTTTGTTTTTCTCCCTTTTCATCCCAATAAAAACCATAAGCCTCTGCTTCTTGTTCTTTGTTTTGTGTTCTATGTAGAAACCCATTAGCATCATATACAGCTGCTATTGTACTTTCTTTTAAGTTGTCTGCATTTTGATATTGTTGATACCTGTCAGAGTAATCTCCATATATTGAAGGATCCATTGGAGTGAGGGCTCCGGGAGCTATCATTGCTTCTGCTAATTCTACTTCAGTAACGCCATTAAAAAATTGTGACTCTCTTGGCTTATATGGAAATCCCTTTGCATGAGCTGTAGCTTTTGCTAACATTCTATTGTGAATGCCAGCATACTCTTCTTTACTTATCCCTTTGTGCTCAAGTAAATCCTGATTCATTTCAAAGCTTTCATTGAAACTCATCATTTTAGGCTTGTACCCCTCCGCTAAAGACTGTTCATAAGATAACCCAAGAATTTCCATAGCTTCATAGCTTATGGTATTCATGTCATCACTAACAATGTAGTCTGATTTTACATCATCAGTACCCTTTTTACCGTTACCATCACCGTTGTTTGGTGGATCTTCTGGTCCTGGACCTGCCATATTCTTATATTTTAATTACTGTATTATTTTAAGGTCCTCCAGCACCAACAGTGATACCGGAACCACTTGCGCCACTACCGCCAGTGCCAGGAAGTGGGTTTGGAGTTGAACCTTTCTTTTGTCTAATATATTTCAGTGCTTGTTGATCGCCCTGTTTTATTGTTGTGCCGATGCCACCTGCGCTTTTATTAGCTGAAGCATTTGCAGTATTAATTCCGTAATCAACTTGAGCTCTAAATATACGCTGTTTAGCTGAATTGCTAAGATCTATAGCATGTATATTTGGAGTTACATTTGGGTTCACTGTATATGAAAGTTTCTTCCCATCAGGAGAAATAGTAAAATTTAATCTATCTAAAGCATCGGGGTTGAAATTTGATAGCAGACCACCTGAGCCTTCATCATTAAGTTTCTGTATGAATTCACTTAAACTTCCATGAAAGTCATCTAAATGCTTTCCAATAGGTTCTTTTATAGCGTTAGCTTTTAAGTCGGAAGCATCTACATTTTGTTTTAAATACATTCCATCTAAATAATTTTTAACTACAGCTTCAATGGGCAGTCCCTCGTTTTCTGGTTGTTCAGTATAGCTTAATAATTCTTTAGATTCTTCTACCGAAATTCCAACATGCTCTTTATATTCTTCTTTTGTCATTGCTCCATTCTCCACTTCTAGGAGAAAATCATTAGTCCAAAAACCATTTTTAAACCTATCTTCTAATATCTTCCCAATAGAGACATCGTTCCAATCATTCGTACTAGAAGCACCTAATGCTTTATTAAATCTATCTGTGTAGTCATCTGTTATTTCTGATTTATAGCCATATTTGGGAACAAAATGTCTCTTGTTTCCTAAGGTAGACATCAATTCTTTAAAATCCTTATCGGATGATATTTCTAAGGTATATGGTAAAGTATACATACCACTTGTGTTTGCAGAAGCATTTACATGACCTTTATTAGCCTCTTGCCAAGCATTTAAAGCTCTTAAAGATTCTATGTTATGCAAACGAAATGTTCCATCTCCTGCGGCATCAGAATAGTCTCCTGTTGATGCTAACGCACCGGTAACTGTAGTAAACATATATTTTTCAACCTGAAGACCTGTTTCAGGGTCCATCATTGGACTGTCATCTTCATTAGTCATTTTAACTTTATTCCAATTCCATGCTCTTGGCTGCATAGTCAAATTCATTGCGCTTCCTATGTCAGTAATTATTCCAGGAAAACCTCCAGTGGTTATATTTGTACCACCAAAATCTATTATACCTCCTCTGAATGCATTTTGAAAATTTGTACCAACTTGTGCATCAAACTCTTTTTGAATTTCATGAGGGTTATTTATCCTCATATCTTCCGTTATCATTAATGTTGGAGTTTGTGCATTCTTCATAGTCATACCCCTCCGTGCTAACATCTCCTCTTTCTTCTGCCCTAGCTCTACAGTTTTCTGTTTCTTCCATTCTTCTACTAAAAACTGTTGATCCATTGTATTTATTGGATTTCCGTTTTCATCAATAAAGCCAAGTGCAGCATCGTAGGATCCTCCGACTTCATCATATATATTTTCTTTTAACCATTCTACCTGTGGAACACCTAAATGTGCTTGCGATACCAATTGTGCAGGAGTTGCTTTAAATACATTTCGCCACACTGCATCATTGCTAAAAGTGTTGTCAATTATTTGTTGTGATTCAGTAAAGATGTTTCCATAAGGCACTTCTACTTCTTCTTCAACGCCAGTAGTAGGATTTCTTCGCTTTACTGTATATGTTGCAGATTGGTCTACTTCTGCACCTGTTATTGGATCCAAACTCATCCCAAGAACTTTTTCATCATATATGATACCTTCTGTGTCTTCGTTCTTTTCGTTATTATAAATAACCTTCTTAAATAACTTATCAGATGTAACATCTGAAACTCCTATAGACCTAAAGAAATCTGTTGTTTTTTTTGCTTCTTCAGGATCCAAAACAGAAACTATACCTTTATTTTTTCGCTTGAAATTTTCATTTGCTATTACAGATGTAGCAGCATTCCATGCTGTTAAGATAGCATCACTTTTAGCACCCTTGGCTGCCGCATGAGCTGAGTAAGCTTTAAAAGACATTGAACTATCATAAGACTGTGTTACTCTTTTTTCTGTATCATAATCTATGATATCGCTAACAAAATCTTGGTACTCTTTCCAAAATGTATTATTTAGAGAACCATCTTCATTTCTTAAAATAACATCTTCCTGTATTTTATTCCCTTTTTCATCTGTTTTAAATTTTCCATCCTCAACAACCCACCTACTTATTCTTGTACCACCTTCTGTGTTTTGTAGAAATCCTTGTAAAAAACCTGCAACCAGAGGATCTGAGATATCAGGATTACCTCCACTTCTTGACATTAATGCATTACGAGCTACACTTAAAGCCTCTCTGTCTGTCCTCTCTGATATCTTAGTGGTCAATACACCTCCAGAGCCCCCAACAACATGAGCTACAATTGCAGACCTTACTGTAGGTTTCATTTTCCCATCCTCATCCATGTAGTAATCTTTCCACTGATCATTTGCTGGACCTAAAGATTTGTGCACTTCTTCTAAGGCATCTTTCATTGTAGCTACAGATGGAGCAGTAGACAACAAAGGGTTATAAGAAGCAACTCCTGGTTCTGCTCCTTGCATACCCAAACTTTGTCCATACCTCTGTTGGACTCTTAGTTCAGAATTTTTTAAAGTTTCCATTCCTCCTGTAGCTTGGAATTGGTCTAAATGATACAAGCTTGTACTTCCGGGATGCTTATGAAGATAAGTTTCGAATTCTTCTAACTTTTTTGTCTCCTGCTCTATAGTGTTGTACTCTTGCTGACTTAAAGCACTGTTTGCAAAATTTGTTATATCTTGCCAACCGGGTTGCTTAGTTGCTAGTGAACCATAGGTTTGCAACATCTTATTCTTCGCTGCTATAACAAAGTTTTTGTTTCTGTGGAATTGATTGACTGCTCCTTCTCTTCCCATAGGCTCTTCCGGAGGGTCAACCTTAGCTGCTGCTTTTTGTTTTTTTTGTTTTAGCAACTTATTGAATTCTATAGCTTTTATGAACGGGTCTAAACTTAGGGCTTGTTGTTGCAAACCTATGGGCTCAATACCCCCTGGTATTCTTGAATGTATAAATTTTGGAAAGCCTGCCATAGTTAAAAAGTTAAAAAAAGGTTCACGCATACACAATATACGTAAACCTGTTAAAAATATCAAATTTTACTACCTTCTTCTGCGTTTCATAATAGCAGCTATATCTTGAAGTATTTGTGTATTTGATTTAATGCCATGCTCTTTAAAGTATCTACGTTCTTGATTTCCAGCATCTTCCGACTCCCTTGCAAGTTCTTTGTATCTGTCTTTCCATTTTAAGCCTTGCGTGATGCCTGTTTTAGTTACGTCTAAATTTGTTTTAATTTTTTCATAACCTGCCATGGAAGTATCGTATGCATCTAAAGCAATATCATGAGCTTCTTTATCTTCTCCATCTACATAAACAGGTGCGTCACCCAATTCTTTAATATTCTTTTCATTTTTTGCATTTACCGCTAAGTAATCAGAATATTCTGCCTCTAAAGATTCAAAATTAGCTGGCTTTGCGCCAAGCTCTTCTGTAATCTTTTCTTCTATCCCTCTGTTTATTTTATCAAGATCTTTAGATGCCCACTCTTTATATTCGGAGCCTGAAGTTATATCTTGATTATACTGATATTGCAAAGATTTTAAACTTATATCTTCAGTATCCTTTATGTGTCTTGCGTTCTCAGCTTCTTGTCTTTCAATGGCTTCTCTTTTGTTCCAATAGTTAGCTTCTTCAAAATTTGTATTCCGGATATTTTGAAGGCTTTCTGATATCATAGCATTTTTAGTATTTTGGAAATCTTGTGCTATTCTATAGTTTTCTTCCATTTCTGCATTTAGAATGTTAGTTTTCTGCAGGTTCATTTGATTCTGTCCTGCAATATTAGCATTTCTATTTTGCATTAATTGTTCGTAATAGGGGTTGTTTCCATAAGCATCAGTAACATTTTTAGACAAGGCGGCATCGAATTTCATTTTATCTCCAGCTTGTGTAGTTTCGTTGGATGACCTTAAAGCCGCAGCAGCTTGTTGTTTGATATTCTGATCGTATCTTGCTATAGATTTTTGGTCAAGGTGGCTTTTTATAAACTGTGGTAGCCTGTAAGTTTTACTTGGAGGCTTAGTTTGCATTAAATTATTGACAAGCTCTATACCATCCATAACACGATTTGAAGCAAAGTAAATAGATGGATTGTATTTCTTTTTAGTGTCTGACATCCAATTAAACTTTACTTCTCCTGTTTTGGGGTCAGTGTATGTAGATGTTTTATCTGTTCCATCTGGAGCAACTTCATTTGCAGCTTTTTGAGTAACGAAGTTATCGTCTACTAAGTCGTCATCACCTAACACTTTAGCTTTATGGAGGTTTTCTATCTCATTTGGTATTTGATAGTTTTTTATTGGAGCTATTTCATTATAACCTATTTGGTCTTTTCCAAATGTAAAACTATCTAAAGGGTCCTCGGGTACAATTTCAAAAAGATCTTCATCAGGCAACACATTATCTAAGTTAGTATTGCCTTCAGGATTTTCCGTGCCACTCTCTCCAAATTGTGGAGTCATGTTATTATCATAGGATGCTGCTTTATGAGAATCATGATAGTCGTCCGTAATTGTAGGACTACCTATTTGCGACCCTTTGCCAATACCGGGAATACCTTTACTACTGTAACCTCCTTCGCCTCCTAGTCTGTTTAAATTAGCATAAGGATCGTAATACTTAGAATTGGGATCAGTTACAGAATTTAGATATCTTTTTCTTTGATTATCAATAAATGCTTCTGGCTTACCAAACCATCCTTTTCCCAAGTCTCTCGCTATACTTTGGTCTTGTGGAGACAATGGCCATACGGGTCTTGGGTCGTTGCCTTGTGCATGTGGGTGTGCATGAGCATAGCCACCATTATGAAATTGAGGAATTTTACCGCCATAACGGAAAGAGGTAGTCTTTTCTTTTGGCTTGTCATATGTTTTGTTTCTGTTTATCATACCTTGGCTTTTTTTATAAGTGTCATATGGATTGTCATCTCCCCCTACCCACTTTCCGCTTTTATTAAAATATAACACTGAGTTGTTTACTTTTGCTGCACGTATGCCATGCTTCTTAGCATATGCTTCCCATTTATTCCTATCTAAGCTTGTAAAGTTCGGAAGAGTATCAGGGTTGGGAGGCCCCTGCTGTTGAACTTGCCCACCGTAGCGGAAAGGCATTGGGAACTTATCTTTTAACCAATCATATCCTTCTTTGATTTTATTATAAGGATATTTACTACCCCAAGAATTATTTCTTCGCCTATCTTCCGCTTCCCTCTCTTCTATTTCTCTTCTCCTTCTTCTCTCTTCCAATATAGGAGCACTCCTTTTTGTAAAGTCATCTATATCTTCTTGTGTTATACCTCTTTCTCTCATCAACCGCTCTCTTCCCCAATCCCCTTCATACCCTTCTACGCCTCCTTCCATAGCTTCCCAATCTCTTATATGAGGATGCTCATGAGGTCCAATTGACCATCCTCCATCATGAAATTTAGGTATTTTGCCACCGTAGCGGAAAGGTGTATGTTTTTTATAATCACTCATAGCTAATATTTTTAATGTTTATCTTTGCATCCACACCCTTTCTTCTTCTTCTTATCGCTTTTGCTTACTACTCCACCGTAGCGCATAACTGGTTTTTCACAACCACCTTTAGGGCATTTTCTTTCGTAATACTGAGGAAGTGTTTCTCCAGGTTTGCCATCTGTATATTTCTTTCTCCATCCTCCTCCATACCAAATCCTATCTTCTTCCTTCTTTCTTTCTTCTTCCTCTTTTCGTTTTTTATTTACGGGAATCATTTCTTCTGGCGTATATAAATTATAGTCAGGATTACCCCATATATTTTCTTTTTTATCTTTTGCACGTTTTCTTTGCAATTCTTCAATTTTACCGTAAGGCAAATGGCCAACTTTATCCCATGTTGGTTTTTTCATCCATGGTTCATAAGGTTTTTGATCTGTATTTCTTCTTTCTCTTACCTTATGTTCTTCATATCCTATATAGGGCATCATCTGCTGTAACATCTGCAACGATGCGGGCCCAAAGCCAGGGGGTGGCCACTGTCCTGTTTGTCCACCTTCTTTATATTGAGGGATTTGACCGCCATAGCGCATCTCACTGTATGGCTTAGGTTGTTGCTCTTTCTTTCTGCCGGGCCAATGCTTAATGCCAGCTTCAAAGCTTTTTGGAAGTCCTGTCCCAAGTTGAGGAAGCCCCGACTTTGCAAAATATTCTGTATTTTTACCATAGTCCATAAATGATGCTTTAGCTTTAAACTCAGGAGGGACTGGGTTAATTCCTGTGCCAGCTATATTATGTTTGAAACCTCCTCTATATTGATTAGGAAAGAATGTTGCAGGAGTATAATGAAAAGCTTCTACGCCTCCTTTCCATGGCCCTCTCTGAACACTAAAATCTCCTACAAAGCCTTTCTCTCCTCCCGTTAAGCTCGGATCGTTAGGTGCTTTAACCTTAGATTCTGCAGTAGTTATTTTCCCTCTATTTGAAAGATAGTCTATATTTCCTGCAAAAGTATTAAATCGTAGCTGGTCTGCCTCTTCTTTAGTCTTTACCGGGGTACGTCTTTTCTCACCCTTAGGCTTTTCTTTAGGTAAATTTAATTTTGCCCTCATTTTTTTCACATATTCCATTTGGTTATTCGAAGACTCTATAAAATTGAAATAATCGCTCATAGTTTATGTTTTACTTATCTTTAATTAAATCTCTCCAACTTTTTACATTTTTAAAATATCGGCTACCCTTTTGAGCATCACCAGTCCTTAATGTCTCATACCCTGGCCAAGAATAAAGAGCTCTTTCTGATGGAGTTAACTCTGTGTTACCATAAGTATTTTTATTAATTAATATTTCCCCATCCTTTTTATATGCCTTATATCTGCCTTTGTTTATTTCATCCAACTGACCTTGTACGTGTTCTACAGATCTTTTCCATCCAACATAGCTATCATTATCTCCTGCCCACAGATCCACGTATGGTCCTTCTTCAGTTTTAAATTTCGAATTCCAGTAGTCTGATTTTTTCCCTTGCATGGACCTAACAGCATCTTTTAAGTATTCCTCTTTAGTTTCTTTATATGTTCTAACTCCCGGAAGAGGTTTATTATTCTTCCTTCCCTTGTTATACGCTTGATTAGCAACTTTCTGATGTCTTGAATGGTATATCATTGATGCAAGAGCTGAGTTGCTTGGGTTAGACAAATCTGTATGTTCATTTATACCATACCACTTAGCTATTTCTTTAAGTTGCGGATCATCAATTATATTTTTTAAATTTAGCTGTGTTAACCCATGGGTTTCTCCAAAGGTGCTGCCAAACATATTGTGTTCAAAAGATGTGCCTCCTCCTGTTTCTTGCATTGCAATAGCTAATAAATTCTTTGCATATTCATCGTATGTCTTAGAATCAATCCTTAATTCAGGCATTAATTCTTTTTTATACTCTACCAAAGTTTCATAAAATGGTTTCAGTTCTCCTTCGTCACCTTCTGCATAAAGATCAGTTAAATCTAAATTCAAAGGTCCACCTTCTTCATTTTTAAGTAAGTTTTTCTTTGCGAAATAATCTCTGGTTTTACCAATTGAATGCTTTGGAATTATAATATTAGATACTTGATCCTCACTATAAAATAACCCATGATCAGATATAAGTCTATACTCATCCCAATCATAAACAATTGGTATCCCTTCTTCGTTATAGCCAACTACCTGAGCAGAGTGATTACTATCTGCATATCCTTTTTGTTGATTATATCCGGGACTGTCTGGTAATGTATATTTATCTCGACCATAACCTATATGTGTACCTATGGGCAAGCTTTTATATATTTCCATTTTCTCTTCCTTTGATTTAGTACCCCATATATCTCGCTTCCCTAATTTATTTTTTGGATCTTGCTCTGAAAAAACTTTTATTCCTCCTTCATCCATGAATACTGCTGCTGCATCCCAGCTATCAACAGAAAAATCTTCTCTTTCTACACTAAAACCCCTTTGATTTTCAAACCACTTTTGTGCCTTATCGCTAACTTGTACATCTGTTCTATTATTATTTACAAAGACCCCCTTGTTGTTCTTTCTTGTTCCTTGGTCTTTACCAAGTAAGTGAACTTTGCCATCCTGAGTTTCATATCCTCCCCTCCCACCTATATAATGCTGTGCTAATGGTGCGCTTTGAAATCCATAATCCTTTTTAAATTGCGAAGAAGATGGCATTCCGGGTATAAATGAAGCTACTGATTTATCATAACCTTGAAATGACCTGTCTAAGCATGCTCCATCTTCTGCACAATAATTTTTATTAGCATAATCTAAGTCTGCGTTTGTCCACGTTACATCCGTAAAGTCAGGAACATTCCATGGCTCTTTCTTTGGCGGTTTCTCAGGGTCTCCCTCTACCATGCCTCCAAAGCGGTAGGTAGGCTTGTCTTGGCTTAACAGAGCACCGGTGCCTATAGCACCAGTAGTTGAAAATGCTTTAATTTCTGCTTTACCTTTTTTAAAGCTTTCAGGTATATCAAATTCATACCATGTATTGCCTTTTTCACCTGTTACTGTTTTAGGTTCAATCCCAAATAATTTTTTAACACGTTTTGGTTGCTTAGAATATTTTTTAAGGATAGTTTTATCTTCTCGTCCATAATCTTGAAATACTTTTCCTTTATTACTAATAGGTTTATACCCTTGTATTTTAGCAGCAGTTTCAACTGTAGGCAATCTTATTTTATTCATATCACCTCTTTTAGCAGCATAATCTACAATTTCTTGTAAGAATCTTTCTTCATGATTTTTAGCAAGTAATTGTTTTTGAGAAAAATTTTCTGTATCTGCTTTATACATTTTATTTATTTCTCTTTGATGATATCCTTGCATACCTTGTTTATGCAACCAATTACTTACAAGTTGTTCTTGATTAGGGTACTTCCAACTACCATTTGGTAACTGTACAGCATTTTTCCATGCTTCATCCGTCTTATCTGCTATTTTCTCCATTTCTTTTAAAGACTTTTGCCTTTTATCTAAATTTACACTTTTAGGTATATGTATTTTATTAGTACCTTGAAAAGCGTCTGATTGTATTTGTGATACATTGAAAATACCAGTATTTTTGCCACCTGTGAAAAAATGAACATGACCTAATGTTTCTGCTGGGTTATCGTGTGCATCAGACCCTCTACCAAATTTATATTTATTACTTAATATAAGGGTTTGATTTTCATAAGGGCTCTCTTTTGTTTTACTAGGTTTAGGTTTAAGAATAACCTCCTTTTGAAGTTTAGCTTGTTTTAGTTTCTCGTTTACCCCTGCTATATCTTTTTTTTGAACAGCTAATGCTTCAGCTTCTGTTTTAAAATATTGTGGCTTATCCCAATTTGGATTATTATAAATCCACCTATCCTTAGATGGCCTCCAATCTTTTTCTATACGTGTAGACATACGTGCAATCTCATATTCATAACCAACAATATTTGAATCTATATGTGCTATAGGGTCAAACCCTTCACGTATCTGTGGCGGTTTCTTGTAACCAATAGCATCTAATCCATAATCAGAACTATGATTTACCAATTCTCTTTCTAAAGGTATAAGCTGTTTTTGTGTAGCTTTTCTAAAGTCATTATAATCCATCTTCTTAGGTATATTATCTCCTAAAGCTTGACGTATTAAATCACTCTTTTTCTCTCCTTCATTATTTTTAATAAACTTTAAAGCATTTTCTACATTAATTTGTCCTTTCTTATTTACCTGTTTATGCAAGCCTTTTGGATTAGTAGACATTGTAGATTTTAGATGAAGTCCTGGAAGGTCTTGCATTTGCCAAGGTGCTATTGGTTGACTTTGCACAACGGGCGATGTAATGTTTTTAGGGAAATAAGGGTTGTATGTACTTTTTGTTCCAATCTTATCAGAACGATTAAATGTTCCCGGCATTGCTCCTAAACCATCTTTTGAAGAATTTCCAGATGATTTATTTTTATTTCCCTTTAGCATACTAGCTACAATAGCATTTTTTGCTGCCAATTCTTTTGCATACATGGCTTGACTATTAGCTTTACCACTACCTTCAATTATTTTTGTAGCAAAGTTATTAGTCATTGTAGGGTTTAAAAAAGTCTGTGCTTGCTTTAAATTAGGATCAAGATTTGTTACTTTGTATTGGCTTTTAGTTCCTTGATTAAAAATTTTACTTTTTGGAGCAGACAAAAACTTTTTAGTTTTACTAGCGGCTTTATAAGCAAGACCTGCTTTAGCAACCGGTCCTATTGCGGGAACGCCTGCAAGAAAATTCCATCCTGCAGAAGCAAACTCACCTCTTGTAAGGTCACCCACCCCTTTGCTAAGTTTATCCATATACCATACAGGATTAAGCATGCCTGTTACATCATCTATACCTTGATGTTGGCCAACCATAATATTTTCTCCTCTACTTGCCTGACCAAATGACCCTGCAGGGTTTGCAAGAATATAACGCATTTTTTCTGCAAAAGTAGGCTCAGAAGTAACTAAATCTGTAACATTAGGTTGATTCTCCTTACTACCTAAGTTTTGAAAATACTCGTCTCTCTTTTTATATTTTTCTACTGCTATTGATTTTTTTATAGTCCTTTTTTCTTCATCCGATTTTTCATCCCACCTTTGTTTTGCTACGGCATTCTTTTGTGCATCAGTTAATAAAGGCCTCTGAGTACTTGTAGACTCAGAAGGAGGTTGATATAACTTCTTAGGCTTTGTTGTAGCATAATCAGATATATCAAGACCTACGCCACCAGAAGCTCTTTTTGTCTTCTTAGGCACTACTGGCACTGGCTTTGCTAATTCATTAAGATGTTTTCCGAAGCCAAAGGGATCTCCGGGATTCATATAGTCACTCATATCATTTACCTTTATTTAATCAAATCTAGAAGGATTTTCTCTAAATACATCAAACTTTTCTAACCACGCTTTTTTAGCAGCAGGATCTGTGGGTTCCGGATTTGGTCTATAATCATAAAAACCTTCTTTTTCTATAGGCTTTACATATGTTCCATCCTTCATCCATCTCCTATTTCTTTCTGCCATGAATTCTTGCGTGCTTTTATTTATAAAAGAATACCTAGGGTCTGAAGAATTAAAAAGATATGAAGGGTATCCTGTTTTTCCGAATTGTTTATTCCATCTTTTCAATTGATCTCTTTGGCTTTTTGTATATGGAGGGTCAGTGAAGTTTGATACTGTTCCTCCGTTCTCGTAGGTCTGTGCAGGAATCTGGTTAGGCATTTGTTGAGGCATTTGGCCGTACATACCACTCATGTAAGGATTTTGCTGTGACACCATGCCCCCCATGTTGTATTGAGGAACCTTGCCACCGTATCTACCAGTAAAGGTTTCTTCTCCTCCTACAGCTCCTTCTTCAATAACTTGCTCTGCTGAGCCTTTTACCATTTCATTAAGCTTCTGCTGTGCGGGAGATTGATTGCTATATGGAAGGTTAGCCATAGATGCCGCTGTGCTCTGTATCATCATCTGATCTTTTAGCTTATCTATTGCAGACCAGTTTTCGGTTTCTAAATACCTGTTTATGTCTTTAAGGTATTGTGCAGGAAATACATAAGCACCCTTTGGAGCTTTAGTTTTAAATCCATTGTTTTCGTGTCTTTCAACTCCTCCTCCTGTTTCTAAGTATTTCTTATATTTGCCATCCTTCCCTTTAGTAAGTATTGCTTCATATGGCTCAATTTCTATTGTTTCGTCATCAAAACTACCCCCATATTTAGCTCTAGCATACCCTCCCGGGAAACCTCCTCCACCCATAGTGCTAGCAGTATAGTCGTTACCCATAAGCATATTTCTTCTTCTGGACTCTTCTCTGTTTTTCCATTGCTGCTCTGCTGCTGCATATGTATCTTCATATTGATTCTTTCCAAACCAATTCTTACCTATATCTACAAATGCCCCCCCAATTCCTCCAACAATTCCAAAAGCTTGTCCTCCTGTTTTCGTTGCAGATGTATCAAACAATTCTTTAGCCCCAGGTCTATGCATGTTTATATTAGGGTTCCAAGACTCACCAATTAATCCTTGTCCGACAGCTTGTGTAACTCCTGCAGAACCTGCAATGTATTGACCTGTTTCTCTGTCGGTTGCAGCATTCCAAAACTGCTTGCTTTTTTCTTTTTTTAATCTTTTTTGGTCTTCAGCTGTTGTGTTTGTAACATTGGGGCCTCCAACAAAAGTATTTTGATTTCCAAATTGGTTTCCAAAATTAGGAGTGTTGAAATTGCCACCCACTTCATTTGATATTAATTGCATACCATCAGGTATCCAATTTCCGTTTTGATCGTATGGCATAATATTAAGCTTTAGATTGTGTATATGCTGTGATTATTTCACGGATCCACATGTCTTGATCCCCGGCATATTGTAAATTAATTATTAAATATCTTCCTCTTATTCTTGATTGAACAAGCGATAAAGAAAGTTGAGTATCTATAATAGCGTCAGCTCTTCGTATTGGGAGCTTCCATTGAAATTCTCTGTATACTGCTCTGTTCCAGAACTCTCCAAGAAAAGGGTCTTGAACCGCACTTTGATGTTGAGTAGTGTATGTAATCTTATCAAACTCTCTGTTGTTTGAATTTAATATAAGATTATCAAAGTGTTTAGCAATCTCTCCTTTTGGATTTACAACAACCTCTACAAAAGCAGGCTCTTGTTGCCCATAAAAGTTATCATACAAAGGATTTGCATCGTGTCTCCAAAATTTTCCATCTTTAAAAGAGTATAAATCTCTTTCTAATTCAGAATAGAATCTAGGGGTAAAGCTGTACTTAGCACCAAATATATCTGCTTTTTCTGAAAAAGAAATTGTTTTACTATCTTCTTCTTCAGCAAATATAAATGTTGTTATAACTTCCCTGTACTCTCTATCATAAACAGAGTGTATTCCAACATTACATACGGGATTGTCATCCAGTTGTTCCATAATGTCTGAATAACCAGTACTTTGTAGGGCTACAATATCTTCTATCCATTTTTCGCAACCTTTAGTTAGTCCTAAATTCTGAAAACCTTCTCCGGTTACTCTCCAATATACTTGCTTATTCCAATCAAACCCATATATTCCTCTTTCTCCTTTTATGATACTCCACTGATGCTGTGTACCGTATTCTGTTGACAAACTCCTTTTAAACTCTGTAAGACCCTTGCTCTCTCCAAGAACAAAAGGAGTGTCTGTTGCTGTACTTTGAGAAACTCCTCTTTCGTTAATGGGATGTAGATTTACTGCATCATTTTGAAAAGAATAAAGTTGATCATTCATGGATACCAAAGCATTAATAGGACCGTACTGAAAATCAAAATCTTTAAAATCCCCAGGAGTGAACTGCAAATACCCATCTCTTAATGAGTTCAAAATATGCTTAAACGATGGTCGTATTCTTGTAGGAAAAGAATTATCCGAAGTAGGCTTAAATTTATCTATCCCCACAAATTGCCTTGGTCCTAACATTCTTATATATCCTGTGTTATAAAAATAAGATTCAGGAGTATTGGGAGGCATTATATATGCTGCCGGGCAAAAGTAATTGGAATCATGAGGATAAAAAGTGTTTCTTCCGAGAGGGTGCCTGTAATTGGAATTGTAGTGATTTTCTGTAACTAAGCTTAATCCGTAACCATAAGTAATTTTATTAAAGTACCTTGATTCATCTTGATCAAAATATTCTCCAAGTCCTAAATTAAAATAATCTTCCCAGTAAGTAGTTGCTAGAGGGTATATTCTTGATTGTGCTTCTCCTTCTGCTATAAATTTTGTTAACTCATCTTGAAGTTCATCATCAAATTTGTTGTGAAGCTTTATGTAACTTCTCGAAGTGAAGCAATCTCCCTGATAAAATATTTCATCTTTTATATTTAAAATATCATTTGACGATGTTATTCTAATGAAATCTGTTATTGTAGAAAAGAATGTTGTTTTAAAATCGTAATAGCTTTTATAATCTAAAATATCAGGGTCTTGCTTATATACATTTACTATAGTGTTGAACCATTGGTCTAAGTTTGTGTTATCAGGAACAGATGTCTCTAAGTCCACTAAAACATATGATGGAATAGCAAGAGGCAGGCTGGCAAGAAGTTCTTCGTTTTCAGTATCAGCTCTATCAGAAAATAAATAAAACATTCCACCAATTAAAGTGCCTTCTCCTATTTTAGTTGGGTAGGCTCTACCGCCCACACTTAATCCTATAGGATCCCAGGCAAATAAATTATAAGTGTCTGCCTTAAATCCTCCTCCACGAATATCAGTATTAGATGTATATGTTAAATTTTTCTGAACAAACATCTTGCTTCTTCCTGTAGGATCGTTTTGAGAAAATTTAATATTGTCAGGGTATTCATCAGATATCATTGTAAAGTTAGAGATAGGGCTTAATTGGTCTTTATATGGGGCCCTGGGGTACCAGTCGCCATTATCTATATATCCTACTTTTTTAATAAACGAGGTTTTTCCTGCGCCAGGCTTTTCTAATCCTCTATCTATGTGAGCATCAAAACTAAATATTCCCAAAGCTTGCCTATTTTCTGATATGGCATTAGATAAGTGATACCTTTGGTAACTTGTTATAGAGTCTTCACCTAAAAAAATTCCTTGGTCTACTTGATTTGTAAAAATATAAGGGAATGACCTTTCTATTAAAGGCATTGCAATATCAAAATTCTTAAATAACGATTCAGATTGATTGCCTTTATTCCCAGAGCCTGCTCTATAATCTCGCTCAGGCCCATCATATAATTCAGCGCCTACATATGTGTTACAAGCTAATCCTTGATATAAAAAGTTCTTATTTCTTTCTGCTCTACAGAAGTATATTCCTACTAAATTATCTTGAAGCCATGTACTATTATCATATATACCTTGTGCTGTTGTTGTGTTGAATGTTACACCTTTCACAAACACTTTATCATTTTTATAGAAATTCGATATTTCCGAATTTTTAAATCTATAAATGCCATCGTAGTTTGCATCAGAAAGTAGTGCTAAATAATTATCGCCACCTTTTAAGGGAAAGGCCGGGCCAGTAAATCCACCTTTTAAAATTGGTACTCCTGCAAAGCAATATGTCTCTCCACTAAAATATCCAACTTCCTCATTGACTTCTCTTCCATCTATTCCATATGGATTTATATTTGTTTCTGTTTGTTCTATATGCTCTGCGGCTTTTTCTAAAGAATCATCTTCGTTTATAACCACACTACAGAAAAACTTCCTTAAGTCTGGATGATCTACCTCAAAGCCACGGGTATTTGCAAGATATAGTCTGTTGTCTATCTGTGTCATATCTTTGCAGAATATAGAATCCACGGGCTTGTAAACAATAAATTCATCTAATGCTAATGGTATTGTAGATTCTAATCCAGTAATATCTATACTCTGAGAGGACTGACCATCAATAGTAAACCTTTTATCAACTAAAAGTATTTCAAATTGCTTGTCGTCGTAATAATAAATATAGCCAACTTCAAAAAACCCTGCTCCAACATCCAGTTGAGAAATATTTAGTTCTATGTTTCTATTTGTAGTTTCAAGGGATGGTGTACCGTAGGAGGTAGGTGTAGTGACACCCGGAGGAGCAGGAATAGGAGTTCCTGCATAATAATTTTGTGTTTCCGATTCATTGAATACAGGAATAGGTGCAGACATTCCTAAAAAAGATGTAGTATTATAACCTATGTCAATGTATCGCACAAAAAAGAAATAATGCCCTCCTCTTAAATTACCAAAAACATCTAAATTTTGTAATTTTACTACAGGGAAATGTTCGTTTTCACTTATAACATCTATTATTCCTGTCTCTATCATTCCCTCAGAAGTATAAAGGTTGTTATAGATTCCTGTTTCGGAATGAAAACCCGTATTTATACTTCTTATTGGATTGAAATTATCTGTCCAATATAAATTTACAGACTTATCAAATGTTAATCTTGCTAAAACTCTCGCCTGATGCTTGCAGCTGAACTTTAAACTTTCTGTATTAAAGTCTATTCCATTGATTACAATAGGATCATCTCCATCGCATAAGTCAGGAAATATATTAGGGTTATCTAAAGTGTAATTTTGTAGTGGAGAATATTTTCTATCAAACCCTTCAGATGTTCCTTTTGGAGAAGGGTATGTTCCTATTTCACTAAATCCTGTACTTTCGTTTACTGAAAGAATAAACAATATTCCATTATATTCTGTAGAGCCTATGGGTACAAATCCCGGAGATAAAGAAAACTCTTCTACATTACCTTTTATGTTGGCAGCAAAAAGACCATCAACTTCCTTGCTTGTGATTCTTATGTTAAGCGCATCAAGAAGCATATCTCCTTGTCTTTCTAACCAAGAAGTGTCTGTGTTAATACCTTTGTAGAACTTATTTGATATATACTCTTTCATTAAATTGCTGAATTATCATAGAAGATTCCATTGCGCATCATGTATAAAGATTCTTCCAAATCTGTTATAGAAAGTAAATCTATACTACCCATTGCCTGATCAAAAGCATTATCATATTGCATTTCTATATATGCCCATCTATCTGAAGTTAATCTTCCTTCCATCCACTCGTCAAACATAAAGGTATGAATAACATACCAAACATACCAATCTGAAAACTCATATAAAAGCATAGGCAATCTTTCCCCATCCTCTTGTTGAATTAATGGTATTGCATAATAGTGTACTTGAATTTTACCTTCCTTATATGGAGCAGAGAGGTATTCTCCATTTCTTCTGCCGGGTATAATATTGCCTACATTATCAAAAGCCTTGAGTAGCCTTATGAGGTCACAAGGAAGTTTTGCTAAGCCATTTTTTACATCAACTACAGCTTCTCTCCATACAAGCCATTCAGAGGAAGAGGATTTTAAAGCCGCCGTAAAGATGAGAGACTTAATCCTTTCTTTCTCAGCTTCGACGTCAATAAGCTTAGTTTTCCTCTGTATGAGGCCCGCGACTGTCTTCCAAGTAATGTTTTGCATTTTATATAATTTTCTTTTCGAACATTAGTATAGTGCTCTAGCTTTTTATTTATTTCTCTTGAAGTATATATTGTCCAGGCATACCCATGGAATTCAGAATTGTGAATAGCTACATTTATGGTCTTACTTGTATCGTAAGTAAAAAACGAAAACCTCTTTTTGTCGTTATCTATTGTTCCTATTATTAGTTCTACGTTACTAGGAAAAACATAGATATTCTTATCTTCTACCATATTTTCAAGAACCTTTTTCATAACTGTATCAAATATAAAATTCAACACCTGAAACTTGTCTCTTGTTATAAGATTTCTTCTTTTAAGATTTCTTTTGTTTATAATGTCATTAGGCATTAATTTGCATGAATCAATATATATGTTTTCTTCTTTCTTGCTACTTCTTATATCGCTTTTCTTTAGTTGTCTTGTCCACACCTCTGTGCCGCATCTTGCAACTTTTCTATAAGTCCTTCCTCTTGCAACTTTATTTTTAGCCTGTTGTATTTTTTTCTGCATTCCAATCATCATATTCTCCTGTTCTTAAATGTGGAGGCGTAAATACATCTTTGTTGTACCCTCCAGTTTCTTCAAACCAACTCTCACATACTCCATCTTCATCTTCAGTATCAAAAGTTTCTTCAAGTATATAATCAGGAATAGCGTAAGACAAAGCATTTCCGTTTTCATCTTTAAATCCTTCATCACAATTAGAGTACCCTGTTAGAGTATAATAAGCTTTATCTTTACTACACGAAGAACATGTTTTATTAACTGGAATATACTTAGATGACCATTTAAAATACTGCCCTCTGTATACTGCAAATACCAATGTATTGTTAGCTATAATATTATATGGCTCATTTGCCACTACAAAGTAATTGTCTTTGTCTGTATTTAAAATTATAGCCATCAGGTGTCAGGATTTGCATTATGAACTTTATCAATTTTTCTTTGAATTAAAAACCCGCTTAAATCCATCATCACTTGTCTTTCGATATCTGACAAGAATTCTCCTCCGGGAACTGGGTATGGGCTATCCTCGTCACAATCGCTACACTCTAAAGGGTCACTTAATAATGCAACAAGTAAAAGCTTTTTAGGATTAGGAGTAGGAAGGTTACTTAACACAGCAAAGTTATCTACCCTTGTAAAATAAGGAGAAGCATCGCCGCTGAACGGAATGCTTGTGGTGTAATCAATAAAGGTGTCTTTATTTTCAAAGGATTGTTGCCTGTCTACAGTACCTAAGAATTTTATATTCCTTCGTCCAACGGTACCTATGAGCTGAGGGAGCTTTACTACATATTCTTTGTGGGGGCTGTCACATACCGATTGGCAGATGACATCTAAGCAACATTGCTGATAGTAGGAAGTGTCAATGTATATTCTTTTTCGGAAATACTCGCCGATCACTTTTGCTCTGGCAACATGCACCTTATCTTTGATTAGCTTGATATTGATGCGCTCGTCATCATATATCCACCCTCCCTGAATCTCTTCCCATATTCTAGAAGATATTGCATGTAAGCTATCGAAGGCCATGATTATAGTTTAAGGTTATTCCAAAGAATAGAGTTTATTAATACTGAAAAAAATATGCTAAAAGGTGCTACTAT
>Ga0233413_10000296_pt1 | contig 24740 bp, 13 predicted proteins | sample Na_anoxic_6_MG_FD_189019 | JGI IMG/M metagenome (GOLD analysis project Ga0233413, IMG submission 189019) | Seawater microbial communities from Saanich Inlet, British Columbia, Canada - Na_anoxic_6_MG | ecosystem: Environmental > Aquatic > Marine > Inlet | place: Canada: British Columbia...
CAAGTTATGCTTCTACTCAGTCTGCTGGTTATGGTTTATTCGATAACGACGGAGACATGGCATTAAACTTTGGATTTTCAGGTTTTAGAAGAGGTTCTTATGACTTCTACAAAACTGATTGGAAATACTTAAATGATGCTTCAACTAGAGGTATGGATAAGGAGATTGATGGTGTATTAGTACCTGCTGGAACTACTACAGTTTATGACCAAATGTTAGGTCAGAACATCAGACGTCCTTTCTTACATGTAAGATATAGAGCTTCTGAAACTGAAGATCGAAGATATAAGTCTTGGATTACAGGTTCTGTAGGTGGTGCTTACACTGACACTTTAGATGCGATGACTGTAAGTTTCTTATCTGAAAGATGTTTAGTAACACAAGCTGCAAACAATTTTGTATTGTTTAAAGGAGCTTAAATAGTATATAATGAGAGTGGCTTTTGTCACTCTCTTTATTAATCTTTAAATAATAAAAATTATGGCAAGCTTAATTAAGTTTCCGTATTTACGATCTGATACAACTCTTACATCTCATTTAACATTAAATGTAGAGGGAGCGTATAGATGTGAATCGGTTTCAAATAATATCAGAGTATATTATAACATCATAGGTTCTTCTGCTGGAGAGATACTATGCGTTGATATAGACTTCAAACACGATGCAACATCTGCGGATGCTGAGTCTTTAGAAGCGCTAATCAAAGCTGGTGCTCAAAAACCAGGAAGCTGTGAACTATTTGTTTTACCCTCGGATTCAACTGACGACGGAGAGCTAGAGGCTGCTACGCCTTTTGCAATGTCTTCTCAGGCGGAACCGTCTTAATACTATTAATTATGAGTAATTATGTAATAATACCAATAGATAGTGACAACCCTGCTAGACCTTTTGTCGCGGGTGCCGTAGACGGACCATTTACATGGGCAAGTGCTTCTGGAACTATTACTTCTGGAGCCGCTAGTACTGCACAAGCTATAGTTGGTGGAAGTGGAGCAAGTGCTCAAGCTACTGTTACTGCTTCAGGAACTGCGTTAGGAAATCTTACGGTAACAATAACCATTGCTGGTGATGATTATAAAGTTGGTGACGTTGTCACTATAGCTGCTTACACCGGTGGTGCTGCAACAAAATGGACAGAACCTTTACAGTTTGAAATTGCTGCAGGTGATTTAGTTGTTGGTGATTCTCAAGCTGAAGAGTTACTTCCAGTTGATGACGTTGCATGTGTTGATGTTGTCAATACTGGAGCTACTATAGATATACTTTTAAAACAAGCTACGGCTTTGAAAAAGTGGACTTTAACCTTAGCTGGTGGTACTGCAGATAACTATGAAGATATAGCAATACATGTTAATGATGCTATTCAACAAGCAATGCAAGCTGAAAATAAACAACCAACAATGACTTTTCCTTTCGGAGTAAGCTGTTATGACGTTGTTTTAGTTTAAAAACAATAATAAGATCCTGTTTCGGCAGGATCTTTTTTAATTATTATATTATATTATATTATGGAAACAAAAGAAAAAAAGACTCCTGAAGTAGAGTGGGAGTATAAAAATAGAACTTACTATTTAAAAGGTAAACAACCCTTAACTTATACACTACCTAGTAGACATTCAAATAGATACTCTTTAGTATGGTTTGATCCAGAAAAAGGTTATGAAAGAGAATTAAGATATGCTACTAATCAAAAATCAATATTTGTAGACGAACAACAAGGTTCAGTTACATTAAAACATATTGTATTTGAAGAAGGTGCTTTATATGTACCTAAAGAAAAAAAGAATTTACAAGAGTTCTTGAGTAAACATCCTCACAACAATTTAATATTTGAAGAGTATGACCAAGTTGTAGAAGCAGAAGATCAATATGATTATTTAGAAATGGAAATAGCTGCTATGAATACTGCTTATGAAATGGATGTAGATAAAGCTGAAGCTATACTAAGAGTTGAAGTTGGTTCTGGCGTTACTACAATGAGTTCTAAAGAACTTAAAAGAGATCTTTTACTATTTGCTAAAAGAAATCCTAAACTTCTTATAGAGTTAGCTAATGACGAAAATGTAGAACTTAGGAACTTTGCTATAAAAGCAACTGAAGCTAGTATTATAGAAATAGCTAATGATGGTAGAACTGTTAAATGGAAGAGCAATGGCAAAAAGCTAATGACTGCTCCATTTGAAGAAAACGCTTATTCAGCGTTAGCTGCTTGGTTTAAAACTGATGAAGGACTTGAAGTATATAAGTCTATACAGAAAAAACTAAAATAACAAGTGATTATAAATAAGGGTGGTTTACGCCACCCTTTTTTTTTAAATAAAAAATATGGAATTAAACGTAAATACAGTTTATACTACAGTGTTAAGTATTCTCAATAAAGAACAAAGAGGATATATGACACCAGATGAATTTAATAAAGTTGCTACACAAGTACAACTAGAAATATTTGAAGGATTTTTTCAAGATCTTAACCAGTATTTACGAATGCCAAAAACAGATGAAGAATTTGCTAGTAGAATAGCTCACGTAGAAGAAGAGATACAAGTTTTTGAAGAGTACGAATCTGCATCAAGCTCTGTTACTGATAACATTTATACAGTGCCATTACAAGGTGGAGTTTTAACTGGAATTGTAAGTACTGGTGGTACTGGATATAGCACATCTACTACAGCTCAAGCTACAACTGGTGGTTCAGGCACAGGATGTAAAGTTAATACTACAGCTGCTAACGGTGCTGTTACAAGTTTCACAATTGGATCTACTGGGTCAGGCTATAAGGTTGGTGATGAGATAACAATATCAGGCGGTGGTGGAGATGCTAAAATTACAGTAAACTCTTTAACTTCGGGAGTTTATAGATTAGGTTCTGTATATTTCAATGCTGTTCCAGGAACTCCACAAATAGAATTAGTTGGTAGAAAAGAATATAAACAACAACTAATGTCTCCACTTACTCAACCTAGCAAAAGCTTTCCAATAGGTATATTAAAAAATGACAAAGTTGAAGTATATCCAAAAGTAACTACATTTAATCCACCAAGAGCAGTTGACAACAACGATATTAAGTTTAACTATATAAGAAAACCAAAAGATGTTAGATGGGGTTTTACCACAGGATCGTTAGGACAATATGTATATGACTCTACAGAATATAACCCAACAACATATCCAAGCTCTACTGACGCAGCTACAGCTGGTTCTACCCAGTTTGAAATAGATTCTACAAGCCAAACAACTGTTATTTTAGAAATATTAAAATACTCTGGAATAATAATAAGAGATCCTCAAATAATACAAGCAGCTCAACAAGAGCTAGTTCAAGACGAAGCTAACGAAAAAAGATAAAATATGGCAACATCAACTAATTACGAAAGCCCAGGGCTTGTTACTCAGAATAATTCTGAATATTATACGGGAGAAAAAACTTACGTACTAGGCGCTAGTGGAGCAGCTTATGATTGGCCTACTGAATTAACTCCTTTAATATGGACAGATGCACCTAAAGCAGCTACTCCTCAAGCTATTAATAATTATGATGTATACATAGATAACGTTTTAATGGTTCCAACTGTCGGTGGTTATACTAGTGATTCTGTGAATACTACTTTAACTAATTCTAATGACCCAGCTACAGCTGCTCAAACTGTAACTGTCAATTATGCAGCTCCTATACAAGCTGGCTCTTTGCTTACAATAAGACTGCAACAAAACACAATATGGGATAACTATCAAAGCTATCAATATAACAGCTTAAAAGATATAGTAGCTAATTTCATGTTGTCTTATGTAGGAACTGATAGAGTTATAAAAAGAGCAAGAAGATCAGAGATTATATTTCATGCAAAAAGAGGTTTACAAGAGTTTAGCTATGATACTTTAAAATCTGTTAACATACAAGAGCTAACTATTCCAGCTAATTTATCTTTACCTCTACCTCAAGACTACGTAAACTACGTACAGTTATCACACATAGATAGTATGGGTATAAAACATATTATATATCCAACTACTCTTACTACAAATCCAACTGCTCCTTTAATTCAAGACAATCAAGGTATACCAACTCAAGATGACTTTGGTAATAACTTAGAATCTCAGCAGTCTATAACTAATGAAAATTGGAGAAATGCAAACCAAAGAAATTTAACAGGCACTAATTTTGAATCCACCGATGCGAACGTATATAATTGGAATTGGTGGAAAACAGCGTATGGCCAAAGATATGGTATGCAACCAGAAATATCTCAACAAAACGGCTGGTTTACTATAGATGACAGAAGAGGCGCCTTTGCTTTTAGTGGCGATTTACAAGGTAAATTAATAACTTTAGAATATATATCAGATGGTTTAGCGTATGGTGACGACACTAAGGTGCCTAAGATGGCCGAGGATGCATTATATTCTCATATACTGTATTCTATAACCTCTACAAGAGTTAACGTCCCAGAATACATTGTTCAAAGATACAAAAAAGACAGAGCTACAAAGCTGAGAAATGCTAAATTAAGATTATCAAATATTAAATTATCGGAATTTACTCAAGTAATGCGTGGTAAGTCTAAATGGATTAAACATTAAATATGGCTGAAAGTAAGAATAATTTTACTAATTCAAAAATGAATAAAGACCTAGATGATAGGTTAGTTCCTAAAGGTCAATATAGAGATGGTCAAAATATAACTGTAAGCGCTAGCGAAGGAGATGACGTTGGTACTATGCAGAATATTTTAGGTAATAATTTATTAACTAATTTTGGTATTAGTTCTATAAACACACAATGCATTGGTTATTTTGTAGACGAAACCAACAACACTATTTACGGTTTTTTAACAAATTATACTGATTCTAGTTCAGATTCATTATCAAATAATGCTTATAATTTTTCTGGAGCTGAATGTTATATAGTTTCTTACAATATAGCTAATGATGCTTCTGCAGTGCTTTGTAGCGGTAACTTTTTAAATTTCTCAAATACACACCCTATATTTGGAATAAACTTAATAGAAGATTTACTATTTTGGACAGACAATAGAAATCAACCAAGAAAAATAAATATAGTAACAGCTTCTCAAAATTCTTCATATTATAATACAGAAGATAAAATATCTGTAGCTAAATTTTACCCAAGCAAACCTTTAGAGTTTTACAAAGAATACAAATATAAAACAGGTAATAGTTCTGGTGGAAACCCTAGTCAACTTCAATTAGAAACTAGAAGCAGTGCTGCGCAAGCTGGCATAGAAGTTGGTATGATAGTTTCAAGTACCACTGGTCAAGCTAATTTAAATGGCATAAATTCATATGTAACCGCTGTTGATCCAGCAGGAGCAGGAGATGGCTATATAACACTTAACGACACTAGTTTGACTTGGTCTAGTGGAGATATTATAACTTTTACTAAGTATGGTTTAAAAAACTGTGTAGACGAATATTTACCACCAGAATTTACTTGTGACTTAAGTCAAAATGTTGGAGTTTATAATATAAATAATTCTCAAATACCTTATCAACGTGGCACTAGTGGAGACTCTTCAGGAACCACCCTGTCTAGTGGTATGTTTATAAGGGGGACAGGTGCTAATAAAGATTTAATACCTAAAGGAACAACTATAATAGTGGCAACAACTACGCTTCCAAATGATACTATATCTTTAAACCCACCATTAGCAACTCCTTCTGACTTAGATGGAGAAGAAGTTGAATTTTTCAGAAGCAACCCTGATTACAACGCTAATTTTCCAGGTGATAAAAACTACTTAAAAGAAAGATTTGTAAAATTTAGTTATAGATACAAGTTTGATGACGGAGAATATTCTTTAATGGCTCCTTTTACTCAAACAGCTTTTATACCAGAGCAAGATGGTTATTATATACAAGAAAACGAGAAGTCTGCTGCACAAAGCTCTATAGTAAAGTTTTTTGAAAATAAAGTAAACTGCATAGACTTAAATATATACACTCCTTTTGAGTATGGAGCATTTACAACTAATCCTCTTAATCTACAAAGAACTAGTGACAAGCTTAGAGCATGGACACAAACTATCACTGATTTAAATATAGTTGAAATAGAAATATTAATTAGTGATTCTAACGAAAACAATATAAAAATTGTAGACAGATTAGATGCAGGTTCTATAGTTAATCTTTCTGGAGGAACTACTAATCAAGGATTAAATCCTTCCTTACCTATCTTAACTTATTCATATAACTCTCAAAAACCAGCACAAACTTTACCTAGCAGTGAGCTAACTAGAGTTTATGATAAAGTTCCAGTTAGAGCTTTATCGCAAGAGTCAGCTGGTAATAGAATAATTTACGCAAATTTTTTTGACAAACATACTTCTCCAGATTCACTACAATTCAAAGTTGCATCAAATAAAAAACTAACTTTATTAAATGCAGGATCTCAATCAATTAGAAATTTACCAAATCATTCATTAAAAGAAAATAGAACTTACCAAGTTGGAATTGTTTTATCAGATCGATATGGTAGACAGTCTGATGTGATTCTTTCTACAGTGTCTGGAGGTGAAAGCGTGTCTGGTAGTAGTTTTGGTTTATCAACATTATTTCATCCTTACGCAGATGCTGGTAAATACTCTGCAGGAAGCATTTTAGACTGGAAAGGTGATCAATTACTTCTTTATTTACAAACAGCTATACCAAGTGCTATTTCAAAACCTGGTTATCCAGGCTTATATAGCGAAAGTAATCCTTTAGGTTGGTATACTTATAAAATTGTAGTTAAACAACAAGAGCAAGAGTATTACAACACGTATATAGCTAATTCTTATAGAGAAACCACTCCCAATTATGGCGCGGAATTTAGTTATTTTTCTTTAATTAATGACAATATAAATAAAATACCTAAAGACTTGAGCGCCATAGGTCCTAACGATAAAATATTCTCTTCATCAGTTAGGCTTCATCCAAGAGTAAATCCTTCTTTTAAATTAGGAGTTGGAATAGTTAGTGATCAAAATAGTTTTGTAACTTTTCCAGTGATTAAAGCTGACGAAGTAGAAAGAATAATAGACAATGCTGTAAGTGCAATAGACACAACCAGTGGTAATCTTTCTACCAAAGGCTTAGAAGTAGATGTTACTAAAATATACAAAGGAAATACGGCTATGTTAGCCACGGTAGCTAATCAGCAAACTTTTGGAGTTCCAGCAAGTTCAACACCCGCTTTTAATGTTTTAGGTGTTTATGAAAATAATCCAGTAGAATCTCTTTTAGACATTTATTATGAAACTTCAACTGCTGGGTTTATTTCTGAAGTAAATGTTGATATAAATACAGGTAGTCTTGGACCAGTGAGTATAACTAATGATTTATTGCAAATGTATGAAAATACAGAGCCCTACGAAATTGGCACTGGAACAGCTAATAATCCTCAATTTGGAACTGCTGTTTATACTATAGAACCACTAAACAGCGCAGGCGCTTTTACTAGTGACCCTAATTCTACTTGTCAATTATTGTCTGTTTTTTCTAGTATTAATCCAAATCAAGATATATCTAGTTCATTTACAGTTATACCACAATTATCAGGTAGTAATCCAAATGGCAGATTTGATGTATATGCTAATGAATATTTTTATTGGGGACTAGCAGGTCAAACATTTACAGTTACTATTAGTGTTACAGCTAATTCAATTACAAATGAAAACTTAAGTTTTACAGGATCTTTAAGTAATAAAAGACCTCAATACAAAGAACAACAATATCCTGCTGCTTCTACAGATGAGTATATACCTGTAATAGCTAAAACTTACGAAAACTACACTAGAACAACTGGCGATAGCAATGCTTACTCACTAAGACCTTATTACTACAATGATCCAGTAGTTCCAACTCAAGGAAATAATAAAGCTACTTTTGGGGTTGGTGCTAATTCTTTTTCTTCACAATTATATTGGTTAACTCATTACTTAAATAATGTTGAATACTCTTACATACAGAATGGTAGTCCAAGTAATCCTAATTATAGCAATACTCTTTTACTTAGTACTCTTGGTATTGTAAGTTGGGCCAATGGAACTCTTCCAAATGTACCACCAGTTCCTTCAGATATTCCAGCAAATTTTCCTATACAAAGCCCTTCACCCGCAACTAACATATGGATAAGTAAATCTAAATTTTACACATACATTGAGTATATTGATTATCCGTCAGGCACTAGCCCTCAATGGGCAATGTTAGAAGAAACCCAAAATGTATCTAAATTTATTTCTCAGAATGGTGGAATAGGGTTTATAAATGGCACTTTAAAAGGAGGTATATCTTCTTCGCCTACTAGTACTCCTACAAGAGATTTAACATATACATTAAGTAATTTCGCTTTTGATGGAACAGCGCCTGGCTCACTTACATATACTTCAGACGATGTAGCTGAATGTGTTACTGTTAACGCTAGTACTGGTGTTTTAAATGTTAATGATCAACTATTGATAGATAAATTTGGCATGGATTTTAATAATCCAGAGTGGGTTTATAATATATTTTCTATTTATGGTCAGCCATCAGGACAACCGGCTGAAACGTTAAACTTCACTGTTACAGTTCAAGATGCTGGAAATTCAGGAGCTGGCTTTACTACATCTTTTACATTTAGTTTATTTTTAATTTCATAAAATGGCAGCAATAATACCTATAGATTACTATAACACTTTTTGGACAAAAAAAGTAGGATATATAAAAGGAAGTAGTTTAACTGGGAATTATACACCTACGTGGCCTGGTATTTTTTATAATCCTCCAAATTATACTGCATATCCAATAAATGCTACAACTATTGACACTCAGATTTTTAACAGAAATTGGTACGTAGAAGAAGCTAGAATAAGAGGTGGTTACAATAATACTACAGTTAGTTTAGGACCTAGAGCTTATTTAGATGAAGAAATAATAAATCAACAACATCGTTTTAATGCTTTAATATTTTCAGGTATATATAATTCTGTAACTGGCTTTAATCAAACAAATGTATTTTCCGTAGGTGAAAACATAACGAAAGCAGTAGATCCTTCTTTTGGTTCTATTCAAAAGCTTTATCAATCAGATAACGATTTAACTATACTTCAAGAGAATAAAGCAAGTAAAGCTTTAGTAGATAAAGACGCCTTGTATACGGCAGCTGGTTCTGCAAATTTAACATCTACCAATTTAGTTATAGGCCAAGTAGTTCCTTTTAACGGCATGTTTGGCATAAGCAAAAATCCAGAATCTTTTGCTAGTTTTGGTTTTAGAAAGTATTTTGCAGATGTGTATAGAGGTAAAGTAATGCGATTGTCTATGGATGGATTAACAGAAATATCTGACGCAGGTATGGAAGATTTTTTTAGAGATTTTTCAGCCAGAATTTTAGATACTCCTCAATTTTATACTTTTTCTTTAGTCACGTCTACAGGGGCTGGATCTGTAACAGTTTTTAATGTAGGCTCTAAAGTTACCAACGTTGAAATAGGCATGAAAATTACTGTTGATGGTCTTTCTACTGATAGCTATGTTGTAAGTATTAACACTACTACTAGTGAAGTCACAGTTAATCAAGCTATAACTTTAGGTTCTTCGTCTACTATTATCTTTACAAAACCTGTAAAAGACAAAGTAATAGGTGGTTGGGATAATCACAATAGACAATATACTATATCTTATAATAAAGCTTTGTTAGAGCCTAGTACAGTAGAAGATTTTACAGTTTCTAGCGGCAACAGTAATACTTTATCTTTTGATGAGTCTGTTAAAGGCTGGAATAGCTTTTATACTTATAGACCTAATGATATATTTAGTTCTAAAGGTAATTTTTACACTATTAAAGATGCTAAATTATGGAAACATTACTATAATGATGTGATTAATAATAATAGTAGAGGTAAGTTTTACGATGTACAGAGTCCTTCTAGTATTGAATTTGTTATAAATAATAATCCATCTACTAAAAAAGTTTTTCAAACAGTTAGTTACGAAGGAGATAATGGGTATCAAATAGATTTTTTTAAATCTGATATACAAAGAGTTGATGCAGATTTACCAGCATCACCTACACCTACTTTTGTACAAAACAACGAATACCAAGACACTACTCCAATTGTGTATAGTTACTACCAAGGTGAATATACAGATACTATAACTGGTCAAACTAAGAGAGCTGGTTTTGATAGAAAAGAAAACTTATATGTAGCTAATTTAATAAATAATAGCATTGCTAGACCAGATGAAATTATATTTGGATCTTCAATAAGTGGTATAAAGGGTTATTTTGCTACAGTAAAAATATCAACAGATAACTATACAGATGTTGGTGGTTTAAAAGAATTATGGAGTGTAGGTAGTAAGTTTGTAAGATCATCTTAAATTAAATTAAATGAACAATATACAATTAATAAAAAAAATATTAAATAAACAAAATAAAGGAATAAAACTACTTGGAGATGCTACTAGTATTTTAAAAAACAGTGAATATCTTCCAATAAAACATGAGTTTGCAGATCAAATTTATTTAAGACAAATGACAATAAAGAAAGGTATGGTAGTAGTAGGCGCCATACATAATCATTTGCATATATTTTTTTTACTAAAAGGGCACTTAACACTTTCAGACAAAGATACAGTTGAAGATTATGAAGGACCTTGCTATGTTATTTCTAAACCTGGTATTCAAAGAGCTGTTTATGCTAACGAAGATTCTGTAGTTGTAAATATACATAAAAACCCTACTAACATTAAAGATATAGACAAAATAGAAAGTGAATTAGTTTCTTTAAACATGAAAGATTATGAAAAATATATTAATAATAAAAAATAAAATATTATGGGATTTGCAATAGTAGCAGCAGTCGCGGCACCTTTAGTAATAGGAGGAATAACTAAAGTTATTAATGACAACAAAGCGGAAGCTATGAATAATGATATTCAAGCTGCGCAAGGTGTTATAAATGACTTACTAGATAATAGAGAAGATGTTTACGATGCTTCAGGTAAAATTAGAGACATGAAGTCTATGGTTAAAAATCCATACGAAAATCTAGGTGTAGCTACTCAAGCGGCTGAAATGCAGGCTGCTCAAACTGATCAAGCTTTAGCAAATACATTAGATACTGTTCAAGCTACCGGAATGGGAGCTGGTGGTGCTACTGCTTTAGCTATGGCGGCTGCTCAATCTAAAAAAGGTATTGCAGCTAGTATAGAGCAACAAGAATCTCAAAATGAAAAATTAAAAGCTCAAGGAGCCGCACAAGCTAATCAACAATTAATGAACTTAGAATCACAAGCTATATCAGCTGAAGAAAGAGCAGCAGCAGGTGAAGATGCAAGAGTTCAAGCACAGCTTGATAGGGCTTACGGTGAATCTGATTTTTTAAGATCAAGACAAATGGGCTTAGAAGATGCTGGAGATGCAGCTTTAATGGCCGGTGTAACAGGAGCTACTAGTGTTCTTTCAGCTTCCGCAGGTACGGGTTTTCAAACGGGGTAGCCCCCTCTAATAGCCCGACTACAAATCCTTTAACAGGCATGCCTTCTACAGGCAGCGACTATGATGATCTTGGATTAGGAAATTTTGATCCTAGTAATCCAATGTATGGAGGAATGACGTAAATACAAAAACAATAACATGAGTCAAAGACAAGTAAATTTAAAACCACAGCAACAATTCACTCAACAAGCGGTTGGAGCAGTTCAGCAAGCAACTCAAGGTAGTTTAAATACTATAGGCAGAATGCAAAAAGCAGCTGCTTTGAAAAAAGAGCAATCACAAAAAGCTATAGCTATAGGTATGCAGACTTCAGACGCTTTAATGGATAAGTATTCTGACCAAGTAGATTCAGCTCCGGCTGATACTAAAGCCGCTTTAAATGCTTATATAAGAAAAGAAGCTACTATGATAGGTGATTTAAAAGCTGCAGCATCTAAGCCAGGTGCAACTGCTGAAGATATAGAAGCTTATCAAAAATATAGACAAATGAGTTTGTCTAATTTAAAAGCTGTAGCTACGTATAGTGTAAATGCTTCTCAAAGTCAGAAAATATTTGAAACGCACAGAACAGCCATGAATAATAACTCTATGACAGGTAGGTTGTCAGATGAAGCTTTGAACAATCCTGATGTAATAAAATTTGACTCTGATTTAAGCGCGGGATTTATTAAAGACTTTAATGTCTCTACAAACACCAAGACAGGCCACGTAGAGTTTAGTTACACCGACGGTAACGGTAAGCCTATAAGCAGAGATATATTTGCAGCTAATGAAACTTTTACTCAAAAAGGAAATAACTTAGCTAGCTATGTTATAAGCGGAGAGCAAGATATTACAGGTAAAACATATAGAGCTGAATTACAAAATGAATTAAAAGACTTTAAAGATTTAGTTCCAGTTAAATCTACAAAAACTGTATATAATCCTAAAACTAATTCAGAAACAAAAACAGTAGTATCTGGAGTTGTTGATTATAAAAGTAAATTGATGGAAAATCATAATGACATGCTTATTCAAAATACTTATAAATCTAATATGTCAAAAACATGGACTCAGTTAAATGGGTTAGGTAAAATTAAAGGTAAAGAGTTTAATCAACCATGGAGTACTTTTACTCAAGGTGATATAAATGATCCAGCTTCTGTCAAGCAAGCTATAGAGAATTTAAAATCAAACCCAGCTGCTATAGCGGCTGCTGATAAGGATGGTGATAAAATAATAAGCCCTGAAGAATACATAGATATACAAAATAAGTTTAGAAGCGCAGCTGCTGAAGGTATAGCTACATTAGCTAATGATTTCTTTGGTCAACCAGTTGAAACTACTTTATCAGAACAAGAGATAACTAACAAGTATAAAGTAGATAAGGATGGCAAGAAAACTACTAGCTATACAGATTCTTATAAACAAACTTTTGGTGACAATTTCAGCGACTATTATAAACCCGCTGAAGATGCTTTGAAAATTGCTTATGCTGACGGAGGCGCGTTTAGTAAAGAAGAAAATTTAATAGATTTCTATAGAGACAATAAAGATCTAGTAGCTGAAAACTATGATATAAGCATTGGTAATAAGCAAAATATAATGGATTATGAAACTCTTTTAAAGGCATATGATAAAGCAGAATTACCTATTCCTGAAGACTTAAAGAAAAATACTAACGGAATATTTGTTATTAATATAGATGAAGGTGGTCAATACAAAGGAGGTTATAATATGATAGCTGATAATAAGAAAATTAAATTTAAAAATGGTAAACTAACACCTGAAAGTAAGAAAAACTTATTTAGAACTATTGGTGTTGAATTTAGCTTGTACGAAAACGCTAACAACGAAAAACTAATGAAAGAATCTTCAGATTATTTACCAAAACCTAGTCTTTAATTAAATTAAACATGGAAGAAGTATATTTATCAGCAGATGGTCTATATGAATACTCTATTGCTGAAATAAACGCAGCAGCAACTAGAGATAAAGTAACTTTTGAAGAATTTATTTCTTCTAAAGGTATGAAACTAAAAGGTGGTGAAGTAGAGGAGACTATTGAAGTAGAAGAAAAAAAGCCTGAACCTAAAGATACACCTGCTGAGAAACCTAAAAGTAATGTTCCTGACTGGGCTTTTGACGCTGCAGGTATTGTTGATCCAATTCAAACGAAAGCTGAGTTGTTGATGAAAAAACAACCAGAAGGTAGAGAGTTGTATGAAGCAGATTCCAAAACACTCACGCTTCAAGGTGACATAGCTAAAGATAATGTATTTTATGATGAAGAAGATGTCGCTTTAAAAGATTTTGAAGAAGCTTATACTTCAGGCCAGTTCAATAATTGGCTACAGTCTCCAGATCAAATAAAAGCAGCGGAAAATCAAGCTAAAACTGAAGAGCTTGTTGTTAAACCTAGCATACAAACTGCTTTAATAAACGACGAGTACACTGTACAAGACATAAGAGACTTTCAAAGTGTAGGTGTAAAAGGCTTACCTGACGTTTCGAATATAGATATATTTAAAGATCCAAATGCAAATATATCTTCTTATGATAATGATAGTTTTTTTCAAGATGGTATTGTTGAACAAACTAGAGAAGCTCTTAAAAAAAGTAATATATATAATACTTTTGAAAAAGCTAACGCAGAATTAAATAGTGACAAGCGTTTTGATTACGTTTCTAATATTATTAGAAATGATAACAGCGAAATATCAGAAAAAGAATTACCTCGTAAAGTAAATGATTTTTTGTTAAATAACATGGTAGAGACATCTGACGATAGAGCTAAAAGTTATTTAGGATCTGATTTATATAATAAATATTTAAAAGCTGATAGCAAAGGTAAAAATGAAATATTAAAAGAAAAGTTTAATTCTAATAATATAGAAGCATTAGTAGATGACAAAGGTAATTTTGTAGATACTAGTAGAGTAAGTCCAAAACAAAAAGAAGAAATAGTAACTAAACAAGTAGATGAAATACAAGAGTATAGTAATATGGGTACTCAATCACTGCTTAAGCTATTTAAATCTGCTGAAGACGAGGTTGCTTCTTTAGCTACTACTCTAGTTAAAGTAGGTGAAGATGACATAAATGATGCTGGTTTTCTTTTTCCAAGATTTGTTGAATCAGGAAAGAAACCACTTTTTGGACTAGCTGATGACTATGTAGATCCTAGTTTTACTCAATTACAGTTTATGGCTAAAACTGGTGTGGTTCCTAAAGGGTTAAAGTACCTTATAAAAGGTGATAATCAATTAGTAAACGACTATAATAAAGCATTAAGAAAACTTCAAACTATACAACTAGCTGTAGGATTAAATGTAGATTTAACTAAATTAGATAGAGAAAGCACTGGTGATATACTATCGGAAGAATGGGAGAAGGCATTTGGTTTTGAAAGTTTAGGTATTAATGAAATGCAAAACACTCTTTTGTATGAAATGCAGGATGAACTTGGTTTTGAAGCTAAAAAAGAAGAAATTGCAAGGTTAGGTATACGAGGAGATATATATGTCAAACAGCCTAAGTTAGACGATTTAGGAAATATAGCTAGAAACGATGAAGGTAAAATAGAATATGACGCTATAAATTACGAAAGAATGTTATCTACATTACCTGGCTTTACAAAAATGAGTATGGAAATGGCTGGAACTTTTTTCATATCAGGAGGCGTAGGCAATGTAGCTAAAATAACTACTGGTATTGGAGATTTAGTCGCTTTGAATATGGCTCGTTATGGCATGTCTTCAAAAGCTGCATTACAGTTTGGTAAGTTTTCTGCAGGAGTTTTACAAGAATCTTACGGTTTAGTCGGTAGTAATACTATAGGTAGTAATCTTTTTGGAACGGAAAAAATGCCAGTTATACCTTTTGCGGTTGGATCTCAGTTAGGTCATTTAGGTATAAATTGGTTAGGTAAAGTAATTCCTAAGGGTATAGCTAGATACGCTACTGAAAATCAAGCTTTTGGCAATGTAGTTGACTTTGTTAATAAAATGCCAGGTGGATCTACTATCGGTGGTGCTGTAAAATATACAACTGCACCAGCTATTGGTGCTACAGCTATAAGAGGCGGTGAATTAACAAGTGGTCTAGTAGATGTTGCTAAAGGTGAGCAAAGTATGGATAAGCTGTGGCATCATATCACAGATGTAGGTAGCTTTATAGAGACCTATGGAGCTTTATTATTTATGTCTGCTGCACATCCTACTCAGTTGATGAAAAAAGCTGTAGATAATTTCCAGTATGACATGTTAAAGCTTCAGACTGACATGCCATCTTGGAATAAATTAGCTTTAGATTTAGGTTTAGAAACTAAAAAAACAGGTAGTTGGAGTAGATCTGAGGTTAATAAAGCTGTAGATAAATTATCAAATGAAATAGCTTCTAATCCTGAATTATCACCTGCTGAAGCCAGACAGCAATTAGCAAATGTAAAAGCTCAAGGAAAAAGACTAGGTATTAAAAGACAGTTGGATATTGAAGCTAATAAAGCCGAGAGTATAGAAAATTGGAATACAACTTACAAAAACCTACAGAGAACTATAAATTCTATAAAAAAAGGCAACGAAATAAATGTTACTGATATTACTAACTTAGTGGAAGCTGGTATTGCTAATGGTGGAGCTTCTCCAATACTAGAATTAAAAAGTATAGGTTTAGATAGTAAAACGGCTACAGATGTTTATAAATTTTCTCAAACGTCTTATAATGAAGCACAAAAATATTTTAAAGATGTTAATAGTAGTAATTTTAAAAGCTATGTAGAAAGCGGCATAACAGAAATGAATGCTAAAAACGCTAAAGATAATTTAAACACCATGTTGAAGGATCGTACTATAAGCAATGCAGCTTATAATACTCAGTTAGCAGAAGTAGAATCTGTAATAGAACTAGAAACAGCTAAGCAAGAAAATTTAATAGATTTAGCGAAAGGAGATACAGAAGTTAGAATAAAAGAAACTAGAGACTATGCAGACCAAGTTATAGCAGAAGGTTCTGAAGTAAAAGAATTAAGTAATGAAGAATACACTAAGTTAAAGTCTAGTTTAGATGGTAAAGAAAACACTTCTGCTGGTTTTGGTTTTCAAACTATTATAGATGGTAAACCTACTTTTGTAATAAACAAAGATGCTATGGTGCCTAGCAAAGGCGAATATAGATATTCTTCTGGTGGTAAAAACTATGTTATAAAAGGTTTTCAAGGATCGACACTTAAACATGAGGTATTCCACCCTGTTTTTGAAAATAAATTTTCAGCTGAGTCAGTGGAGAGAAGAGCTGCAAAATTAGCAGGCATAGAGGGTGATATAGACGCTGCTAGAGAGACTATTATTAGACAAGATATAGAATATATAGATCAATTTAAAGAACGTCTTAAAGAGCTTGGTGTATTCAATAGAGTTGAACAAGAAATGAAATTAAGACCTGGTTATAATGAATTAATAACTAAAGGAGAAAGAAGTGTTGAAATAGAAAAAGAATTTATAAATGAATTTTTAGAACTACAAAACGAAGGAGCTTTAAATAATTTAGTTAAAGATATTAAATTTAAAGAAGTAAGTGCAGATGTAATAACAGAACTTAAAAATGGTGCAGATGTGGCTGATTACTTTTTTACAGGAGTAGAGCAGACGGCTGAAGGTAAAGCTAAAGTTAAAGAAGCTCAAGAAGCTTATAAAGAGCTTGTGAAAGATGGTGACGTAACTATACAGACTTCTGAAAAAGATTTACAAAGTTTAACTAAAGAATATAAAGAAAATCCTAATACTATAGAGCTTAGTAAAGTTGAAGATTTAATACAACAATATACAGCCAGTGGTATAGATGCTTTGAAAAGAATAGCTAATACAGGTAAAAGAAAAGTTCCGGTTAATACTAAAGATCCTAAAGTTAGAAATGGTATAGCTGATCTTTTAGTTTTAGAATTTGATAGTTTTACTAGAAATTATGATCCTGCTAAAGGAAAGCCTAGTACCTACATGAATCTAATAGCAGAACGTATATTACCTAAGTATGTTGAAAAATTTAAACCTAATGAAAATATTAGAATAGATGATTTAACAAAAGAAGTTGCTGATGCTAAAACTCCTGAAACTGATTTAGTTGATAAAGAATCTGAAATTAAAGAAACAGAAAGACTAGTAAGTGTATTTGAAGGTAAAGAAGCTAAAGCCAAGCAAAAAGAAATTATAGAGGTATTTGAAGACTTAAGATCTAATCCTGAGAAATTAGAAGAAGCTAGAATTAAAGGTTTTGGTGGCACGCCTAAAGAACAATTAGGTAAAGTAGCTGAATTATTATTTAATATACCTGATGGAACTAAAGTTAGTAACCCTTCTAAAAATGTTTTACCTACAATAAACATAGTTGATTCGAAAGGAAAAAAGATTACTAAGAAGCAATTAGATGCAGGTGAAAAAGGAATTATAGATGCAAAAGATTTTCTATCGTTAAGAGATTACTTTAAGGATAAAAACAATTTAAGAAGATTTCTAAACGCATCCTTGCCTGAATATAATGTTAATACTCCACAATCAATTATAAATGTAAAAGGAGAAAACATACAAGTATCTCCAGATGTTGTTGGTAGAGGAATAAGATTGCCAGATAAAATATATGATTATTTCTATGAGCAGTTTGTAGATCCTACTGGAGTAATGACTAGTCCTAGCGGTAGAGGTAAGGGTAAAACAAGTCAAGTTCCAAAAGTTTATAAGATAAAACCAGAGTTTAGAAAACCAACTAATGAAGTTATAGATAAAGTATCTAAAGATATATTAGCAGATGTAAAGCTTAACGATTTACCAAGCGAGTACAATAGAACCATAGCTCAGCTAGTTAAAGGTATGTCATTAGTTGAAACTATGGCAGTGTCTAATCAAGCTAAAAGAACTAAGCTTCCTGCAGAAACAGCTGCTGAGAAACAACTAATAGCAGATATTAAGTCTTCTTCTAGTAAGTTATCTATGTCAACTAAGAAAGGCGAAGAAGTAACTAAAAAAGAAAAGGTAAAAGAACGAATTAACAATAGAGTTAAGAAATACAAAAGTGAACCTATAACAATTGGTAAAAATTCAGCTGATAGAATAGTAGAATTTTTTACAGGTGATGGACTTGAAATATTTTCTAACTTGTTATATCAAGACGTAAGTAAAAAAGGTAAGTTTCAATTTTTAATAAGCTCTGTATTAAGTAACACTGGTAATAGAATAAGAAAAGCAATGGAAAATGGATTTCCAGCTATAGGTTCTTATGAATCAGCTGTTGCAGCTAAAATGAAAGTAGCAAAAATCAGTAGAAAAAAAGCTGAAGAATCTCTTAAAGAAGAAAAAATAGCAATAGACGCTGGTGAACTTCTAGAAACATCTAAAATACAGCAGTTAGTAAAAGAATCTTTAGGTGGTAAAATTAAGTTTAATAAAAAACAACTTGAACAATTAAATTATGCGCTAGATAATCAAACAGCTAAAAAACTAGAAAGTAATATTAAAAATATAAAAGATATTAATAAAGGTAAATCTAAATTATTAGATTTAATGAAAGAAGCTTTTGAAAAAAATAATAAAAATATAGATGTTTTATCTTTTATAGCTTATCATTCTAAATCTAACACTAATCCTTTTAGAAATTTTGCAACTGTATTAGGCAAACAATCTGGAGAAATATTTGGTAAGCCACCTAAGGGACAAACACAAGGTAAAAAAGGTGTAGGCTATGAAGAACACACTTTACCATTTGGAGAGTTTTCAAATATTATGCTAGAAGGATTAACTCTTGAGGCTAAAGAATTTGAAGGTATGAAAAAATGGCTTAGTGAAAATTATTTTCAAGAAGCTATAGATTACAATACTACTAGAGCTATATTAGATCAAAAAACTAGATCACTAGGTAAAGGTTTAAATCCTGAAATATTACCTAGATGGTTTAGTAAGCAGGAAATGCATCCTCTATTGGCTAAACAAGTTGCTGAAGCTTTAAAAGGAGAAAGAAAATGGAAAGATGTTGTATCTGCAGATATAAGAAAATATAATGAATATGGAACAAATGCTGATTTAGGTTATGTAAACCCAAACAAGCTTAATAGATACGATTCAAAAACAAGTAAAGTAATATCAGACGCTAAAAGATATAATGTAGAAGTTGATCAGTTTTTATCTGAAAATCCTGCAATTATTGCTGCTCAAAACAAATTAATATATAAGCAATTAATTGGAGATATAACAGCTAAAACGGCTAGAAAAAGATTAGACAAAATAATTAAAGTTGAAGGAACTAAAGAAGCTGCCCTTGCTTTTAAAAATAACAAAGCTGGATTAGACAAGTCAGGTGTTATGAATACTAGTGAAAAGATGACTACTGAAGAGCTAGTTGAAAAAGCTAGAACTATAGACAAAGCTTTGCAGATGGCTGATCGTCCTAACATGCCTAAGAAAAAGATTAGAATATTTGATTTTGACGACACTGTAGCTAGAACAAACAGTAAAGTATTTGCAGAAAGAGAAGGTGAAAGAATAGAACTTACAGCAGAAGAGTTTGCTGAAAAAGGTATGGAGCTTATAGATCAAGGTTATGAAATGGACTTTACAGACTTTAACAGAGTTGTTGAAGGTAAAAAAGGGCCATTGTTTGATTTAATAAAGAAACTTAAAGAAGCACCAGGTGAAAGAGATTTGTTTATATTAACTGCTCGTGCACCTGAATCTCAACAAGCTATATTTGAATTTATGAAAGCTATGGGTGTTGAAATACCTTTAGAAAATATAACTGGATTAGGTAATTCTACTGGCGAAGCTAAAGCTAACTGGATAATAGACAAAGCCGCTGAAGGTTATAATGATTTCTATTTTGCAGATGATGCTCCTCAAAATGTTAAAGCAGTTAAAACAGCAATGTCACAACTTGATGTTAAATCTAAAGTTCAATTAGCTAAAGAAAATAAAATTAATTTTAGTGAAAAGAAAACAAAAGAGTTAGATTGGAAAACAGATAAAGCTGGTAATATAAAAACTACTTTTAATATAGGTAAGAAAAAATATAATTTCAATTTAGATGCTAGAGACAGCAAAGGAAGTTTTGATGTAGAATTTAACTTAGGTGGTAGAATAGATATGACTGGAACAGGTGATGCTGTTAAAGTTATTAGAACTGTTTATAATGGCTTGTTAGATATAGTAGGTAAAACACCTAAAATAAAAAGACTTGAGTTTTCTTCTCTTAAATCAGAAACAAGTAGAGTTAAGCTATACACTACGTTAATGGATAGAGTTGCTAAAAAACTAGGCTGGGAAACAGACATATGGGAAAGCAATGATTTTATAACACCAGATAAAAGCAGTTATGATTTTGAAATAACTAAACCTAGAAAAAAGCAAGTAGCTCCAGTTGAAAAAGCACTAAACGTTATAGATGTTAAATCAAAAGTTCAAAAAGCTAGATTAAATACTAGCGAGAAAATGAACGCTACATTTAACGAGATACTAGAACAGTCAACAGGTATAGATGCTGTAAAAGTATTTTCAGATGTTAAAGCTCAAGTAAGAGGTGGCAAGAAGAAAGGACAAAAATTCTTTATACCACCATCAGCTGAGGACTTTTTAGGTTTACTTTATACTACATTACCTAAAGGCAGAAAAGGCGAAAAAGCTATGAAGTTTTATCAAGATGCTTTGCTTGATCCTTATACTAGGGCAATGACTAACTTATCTACATCAAGAGTAAATCTTATGTCTGATTTTAAAGCTTTGAAGAAACAATTAGATGTACCTAAAGATTTAAAGAAAGAGACAGAATCAGGCTTTACTAATGAGCAAGCAGTAAGAGTTTATTTGTGGAATAAAGTTGGAGAGAAAATACCAGGACTTTCTAAAACAGACTTAAAAGAACTTTCTGATATAGTAGAAAAAGATCCTAAGTTAAAAGTATTTGCTGATGAAATATTATCTATAACTAAAGGCGATGGTTACTCTAAACCAAGCGAAGGCTGGGCTAATGGAACTATAACAACAGATCTAGTAGACATACTGAACACTACTAAGCGAGGTAAGTATTTAGAAACTTGGAAAGAAAATGTAGATGTTGTATTTAGTAAAGACAACTTAAACAAACTAGAAGCTGCCTACGGTAAAAAATATAGAGAAGCTGTAGAAAACTCTTTATCTAGAATGAAAAAAGGTAGTAACAGAGTAGAAGGAGGAAATAGATTAAGCAATCAAGTTCTTGATTATATAAACAACTCTACTGGTGTTACTATGTTTATAAACGCTAGATCAGCATTACTACAAACTATATCAGCAGCTAACTTTATTAATTGGAGTTTTAATAATCCTTACCAAGCTGGTAAAGCTTTCGCTAATCAACCTCAGTTCTGGAAAGATTTTAAACAATTAATTAATTCTGATTATTTAAAAGATCGACGTAACGGATTAAAGCTTAATATATCAGAGTCTGAAATAGCTAATGCTGCTAAAACCTCTAAGAACAAAGCTAAAGCTGTACTTAGTTATATACTTGAAAAAGGTTATGCACCTACTAAATACGCAGATAGTTTTGCTATAGCTTTTGGTGGTGCTTCTTATTATAGAAATAGAGTTAAAGACTTAATGAGAAACAAAGGTATGTCTGAAGCTGAAGCTAATAAGCAAGCTTTGATAGACTGGAGAGCTGAATCAGAGAAATCACAACAGTCTTCTGATCCTAGTAAAATATCAGCACAACAGTCTAGTGATTTAGGTAGAGTTGTATTACAGTATGTTAATACTCCTATGCAGTACGCTAGAATGCAAAAAAGAGATGTTCAAGACATTGTAAACAAAAGAGCTATGCCAGGCAAAACTTTAGCTCAAAGTAATAGAGTTAGAGTATCAAGAATAATATACTATGCAGCAATACAGAATATGGTATTTAATGCGCTGCAGCAAGGCTTGTTTTCTTTAGGTTTTGGAGATTCAGATATATCTGACGATGAACAAAAGAAAATAGTTAACGCAGCTAATGGTATGCTAGACTCTAGTTTAAGAGGTTTAGGTGTAGGTGGTGTTACAGTTCAAGTATTAAAAAATTTAGGTATAGATATATACAGGAGGTCTCAAAAAGATAGGCCTGAATATGTAGACGCTTGGATTAAGTTACTAGAGTTTTCGCCAGCTATAAAAAGTAAACTAGGAAGATTTAAATCTGCTGCTTATCCATTTGACAATAAGCAGAAAAGAGAAGAAGTGTTTGAAAAAGGTTTTGCTTTAAATAATCCAGCATATGAATCAGGGGCTAAAGTTATAACTGCAGTTACTAATGTTCCGTTAGATAGAGTTATAAGTAAAACTAATAATTTAATATCTGCTTTTGATGAAGATACAGAAGCTTGGATGTCTGTTGCTATGATATTAGGCTGGCCAGAGTGGCAGCTAACAGACAAAGGAGATGATAAAACAAGTGAAAAAAATATGTTTAATAAAGGTTTTAGTGGATCATCTAATAATCCATTTGCTAAGTCAGTTAAAAAATCAAAAAATAAAAATCCATTTGCTAAATAGGAACAAAAAAAACTGGGCACCATACCCAAAGTTCCTGTAACCAAAAAAGGGGAGGTCATTACGACTTCCCCTTTTTATATTTTAACTGTTACAGTATTCGCAAATACCGCCTAGACATAGTCCGCACATATCATTTTATTTTAAAATTTATAACTAATTCCTACAGCTACAAAAAATCCTCCAGTAGCTATAGCTAATGTATTAGGATTTAAATCAAACTGTGGTGCATGTGGATGCCACACCATATATGAAGTCCCAGCTGTCATTAAGCTAAGACCTCCTATTAAAGCTAATCTTTTCATTTATATAGGCTTGTATTTGAAGTTTTTAACAACATACTCTGATGTCTGATGATTTTTAACATCTACATTTGCGTCTACATGAGCATTTATTTTTACATTCATAGTTTTACCATGGTATTCTGATAAGACTTTTTTATCCGTTATAGTTCTAACTATTCTACCATTATATGATATTTCAATAATATCTTTAGTCCATAAGCAACCAAACTTGTTAAAGTGTTTAGATGGATTTTTCCAACCTAACCAATGCGTTTTAGCGCCTAAACTATAGTTATCAGGTTCTTTTCCGCAATGAAAATTTGTTTCTACTTTCCAAAACCCTAATGGATTTTTAATATTAAAATGAAAAAAGTTTTTACTATTTCTTGAATAAGCCTCAAAAACATCTATTTCAGGTGGCCAACTCTCGTTTGGGCTCATCCAAAAAGCAGGCCAAAGATTTCTACCGGTAGGTAATTTTGCCTCTAATTCAAAATATCCATATCCAAATTCTTCTTTACAAGATACTAAACCTACACCTATTGGAATTTCAAGTTCTTTTAATTCTGAATTATAATGAAGTGTCTTACCTTTGAATGTTTTTGGATTATATTGAGTTTTTAATATTAATTCATTTTTATCATTAATATCTATTGCCGTTTTGTCATAGTAGCAATAAGTTTTATTAGGATGATATACACCCCATTTTTCTTTTGGTAGCCAATTATAATTAGCCCATTTTATATTTGCCATATTATTTTATGTTATTTCGCAATTATCACCTGCACAAGCAATTTCTCCAGCAAGATCTGTTTCATCTTCTGTTTCTACAATTTTACTAAGATCAATATCCTTAAGGTGAGTCATAGCCATATCGTATTTTACTTTGCTTATATCTTCAAATGGCGCTTGAGTATATGTACCACCATCATAAGGTAATACAGATAAACCATTATAATGATCTCTGTTTTCCCACATCCATTTGCCTGCTTGATCCCATTCTTCTTGCTTTAAGCTAACAGTAGCTGAAACATTGTGAGTGTTAGATCCTTTCCTGTGGCCAGGCTTGACCCACTCTGTAGCAACCTTCTTTATTCTTTCAAGTAAATCAAATGGTGATTCAGTTCTAAGTATAGAACCTTTAGGAGCTTTTTGTGGTATACTAATTACAGCTGTATCATGAGGTCTGAAAAATTCATCTTCAATTAACTCAGGATGATTAGCGGCTAAATACTTATACATAGATTCATTTTTACCAACTCTAATCCTACGCGTATAATAATCAGCGTGCCATGCGTGAATACCAGATGAAGTTCCTAATGCCAGAGATGTCGTCCCAGCAGGCTTCACGGTTGTACATCTTGCAGCTGGATTAATACCAATTGCTTTAGCTGTCTTTGAGTTTTCTCTTTTTACTATACTTGCAGCGGCCTTCATATCCAACGGCAGCACAGCGGC
>Ga0233413_10000298_pt1 | contig 24589 bp, 22 predicted proteins | sample Na_anoxic_6_MG_FD_189019 | JGI IMG/M metagenome (GOLD analysis project Ga0233413, IMG submission 189019) | Seawater microbial communities from Saanich Inlet, British Columbia, Canada - Na_anoxic_6_MG | ecosystem: Environmental > Aquatic > Marine > Inlet | place: Canada: British Columbia...
ATTCCTGCCTGACAAAATCGACACCCTCTGCTACAACCCCTCGCAATCTCAATGGTGAATCGATCATGAACCACCTCTGTAAATGGGATTATTTGCTTTGCAGGAAAAGGGTAACAATTAAGATCGGGAACGATAGCCTTTTCAACGCCTTCATACCCTTTTATTAGCGATTTTATGTCCTGTATGATTCCTTTCGTATTGTAATGCACTTGAAAAAAAGAGGGGATGTAAATGCCTTTAATTGTTGCAAGCTCTTTTAACAACTCAGGCCTGCTATTCCGCCCATCCAATTTCCATTCTCGTACGGTTTGGCAAATCGAAAGCGCTGTTTCCTCTCCATCACCTATAACAATAGCATCAAATAGCGCAGCTACTGGCTCAGGATTAAAGCATGCGGGGCCACCTGCAATAACCAGGGGATCCATGGATTCCCTGTCTTTCGCTAAGAGGGGTATGTTGCCAAGATCAAGCATGGACAGAATGTTGGTATAACAGAGCTCATGCTGCAAACTAAAGCCAATAATATCAAATTCAGGCAGAGGTTTTTCTGATTCAAGGGAGGCAAGAGAAATACCTTTCTTTTTACACTCGGATCTTAAATCTACCCATGGGGCAAAAACCCTTTCTGCTGAAAGCCAGTTCTGTAAATTTAATATATGATATAAAATTTTTAACCCCAGGTGGCTCATCCCGATTTCGTAAACATCAGGAAATGCTAAAGCAATAGAGATCTCGACAGCAGAAAGATCTTTCTGAACAGAATTTACCTCATCCCCTAAATATCTACTTGGATGAATTATTTTAGAAAACCACGCTTGTTGATATACATGCATTTTCAAGTGAACTAAAGTTATAAGTGCCTAAAGTTTAAAGTTCCTTGTCCGGACAAGCCGGAAGTTGAAACTGGAAACTCGAAACTTGGAAAAATTTTAGAATTATTAGAATAGATAAACTTCTTTAGTAAGCGTTCAGCCGTCAGCTTTTGCTTCTTAAAACCCGTAAGGTAAACCAGCCTCAGGCTGGTAATAGTCCATTCCCGACCAGTATATGGCTAAATGTCTCAGGAATAGAAAAAGTAGGACAGAACCGTGTTTTAGCTGAATGCCGACCGCCGGCGGCTGAACACTTACCTTCTTTGTTTATCCAGTTTCAAGTTTCAAGTTTCCAGTTTCAATTGATAGAGGCAAAATGATGGTTATCGCCGTACCCTCACGGCCCAAATTTTCACCTGAAACCTTACCCCCAAGACCTTCGACAAGCCTTTTAACTATAGCCAAACCTAAGCCAGATCCATCTTTTTTAGTTGTAGAAAAAGGTTTAAATATCTCCTTAGCTATTTTCGGATCTAAGCCTGGCCCATTATCCTCAATTTTTATCCTTACTGACTCTACAAATTCACTTGAACTCTTAAAATCCGTTTCTTTTTCTGCACTAATAGAGATGAGTCCACCTTTTGGCATAGCCTCGGACGCATTCAGGAAAATATTCCAAAATACCTGTTTAAGCTGCTGCGGATCTGATTTAATCTTTAAGGGGCTCATAATTTTCGTCTCTATATCTAAATGCTCAGACCAGCTCTGGCTATTTTGAAATAGATAGAGGGTATCCATAATCAACTGATTAAGTTCAAATTCTTCAATTTCTATTCTTTGCGGTCTAGCAAACTGCAAAAAATCATTTACAAGATGATCCAATCGGCTTACTTCTCTTAAAACAATCTTTATCAATTTTCTGTTAATATGGGCTTCTTCTTTTGACAAGCTATCATTTAATACCTGAATTGAGCCACTTATTGAAGCTAAAGGATTTCTTATCTCGTGGGCGATTCCAGCGGCTAATTCTCCAAGCATGGCCATATCTTCCATTCTCTTGACCTCTTGTTCCATCTCCCTTATCCGTGTCGTGTCTTGAAATACAAGTATTTTTCCTTTATTGCTCCCATCATATTCTTTTAAATGTGAAATATTTAAAAGAAGATCAATTTGCTGGCCCTTCTTCCCTTTATAAGAGAGTTGGCTGAACTTATGTGGGCTATGAACCTTAAGATACGGCATTATATGAGGGATAATATCGCTAATATCCTTTCGGATGGCATCTCTGGAATCAATATTAAATATCCTTTCTGCTCCCCTATTAAAGACAATAATTTTCCTATGCTCGTCTAATGCAACTAGTCCCGAGGAAATATTCTGAATAATATTTTCCTTGAGCATCTCCAGATCAGCTATATCTTTCTGTTTAGATTTGAGTTCAACCCTGCTCTTCTGAATCTGCTCTGATAGAAAACCACTCAAAAAAGCTACCAAATAAAAGGCAGCTGCATTGACAAGAATCATATAAAAAATTTCACTACTCTGGTATTCTTGGGTATAGGGAAAACGATAACCAATGGGATTAATCAATCCATAGTAACTTAAATCAAGGAATGCCCCATAGAGAATGCTGCTAAAAGAGGCTATTATCATTCCTCCATAACGATAAAGAATTATTCCCCCTGAGAATATGTTCAATAAATAAAGAAAGGAGAATATACTTTCAGTACCGCCTGTCGTATAGATAATGGCTGTTATGAAGATGGTATCGATAAGAAGCTGAAGATACGCAAACTTGAAGAGATTTTTTATGTACTTAAGTGCAACTATATAAATAAATGTGAGGAAATAGATTGAGGCAATAAGGATGTAGTGCGCATTTAAGATCTCACCAAAATAGGTTTTTGTTTCCCTTACCTGAATTATAATCGCTACTCCTAAAAGGAGGGAAACAAATCCCACCCTCAGAAACATCAATAATTGAAGGCGGGAAAGAGTCTTTTTTTGGTCAAGATTTCGATCCGTTTTGACCATAGTTGTTTGAGTCAGCCCATTGCCGCAGCCATCTTGAAGATAGGAAGATACATAGCAATAACCAGACCTCCAATTGAGCCGCCTAAAAATAACATTAAGAGTGGTTCCAGCATAGATGTCATGGCAGAAACTGCAGCGTCAACTTCATCGTCATAAAAATCCGCTATTTTTTCTAACATGGCATCCAGAGCACCAGTTGACTCTCCAACAGAAATCATTTGGGTTACCATGCCAGGAAATATATTTGTCTCGGAAAGAGGCTCGGCAATTGTTTGTCCTTCAGCGATACTACTTCTTGCGTCATGAATAACCTCTTCTACGATAACATTCCCTGCTGTCTTGGCTGTTATCTCCAAGGCATCTAAGATAGGTACACCACTACTGACCATAGTACCAAGAGTCCTCGTGAATCTGGCAACAGCCACCTTCTTAATAAGTTCACCAAAGATTGGGAGTTTAAGCAAAACACTATCTATGTTCTTTTTTCCTGAAGTCGTTTTTGCATATCTCCTGAATACCCAGACAAAGACAATCAACCCTCCAATCATATAGAGTATATTTCCCTTCGTAAACTCGCTCATGGAAACCACGACCTGTGTCGGCACTGGTAGTGCCTTTCCAAAACTGGCAAACATATCCTGAAACACAGGGATGACAAAAACCATAATAACCGCGATAACAATAATGGCAATAGCTACCACAATAATAGGGTAGGTCATAGCGCCTTTGATCTGAGATTTTAGCTTTTCTGCCTTTTCAATATATGCGGCCAGGCGCTGCAAAATGGTATCAAGGATCCCCCCAGTCTCTCCTGCAGCAACTAAATGAACAAACAAGGAATCAAATACTTTGGGATGTTTGCCTAATGCATCTGCTAAGGTTGAACCACCCTCCACATCCTTTGTTATTCGTTTGAGCATAATCTTAAAGGTTTTATTCTCAGTTTGCTCCCCCAGAATGTTCAATCCCTGAACAAGAGGAAGGCCAGCATCAATCATTGTAGAGAACTGTCTGGTAAAGATAACAAGGTCTTTTTTCGTGACCTTGGGCTGCATAAATGAAATGTTCTCAAAAAGGTCTTTAGGCTTTTGTTTGAGTTTAGTAACTTGGATACTTCTTTTCTTAAGCTGTATCCTTGCTATCCTTTCATCAGCAGCCTCTAATTCACCTTTTAAGGAACGTCCTTTTTTGGTCTTGCCACCCCACTTATAAATAGGCATGATTTGTCCTCCAGGCTATTTACATTAATTTATTCAGTAGTTAGCAACAAATAGCTTAATTATGTTCAGGGATCATGTCAAGAAATCTCTTTTTCCCAAAATCCGAGATTGATTTTATGCAAATTGGTATGTCTTGGCGTTTCAGCCTGAAAAAACAATCTAGAGATCAAAAACATGTATCACCTTTAATGCATTTGGCCCATCTCTTTATTTTCATGACTTCAGCATATGCTTTAGGCACACCAGTCCATATGAATCCTTTAAAGAGCTCTCTTTCTGTGATGTATCTTACGTATTTGCAAACTCCCATATCCTGAGGCGAATGTCAGCAAAGAGCTGGCAAAGACCTCTTCTAACTTTCAGAAAGATCTGTCCTCCATGAAATACGATCTTACCGGCTATCTGATATAATCTCCATCGTATGGTCTGAACCTGGTGTCGATGCCATGGGGTAGACAGGATCTTGAAAATAAATAGCCGAAAGATGTTATAGGCCAGAACTCCAACCCTAAAGAATACAGCATTGGCCTCAAATTGCCCACAGGGCATCCTTTCCATACCAAAGCCTATCTTTAACTCCTTTATCCGGTTCTCGTTGCGATCTCCTCGTTGGTTGTACCATGTTACAACCTCTTCAGATAATTCAATCTTGTTGGTGGCTATCACGGTATACTTTACACTCACATCTTGTTCAGAAAAGATATTTTGTTGATAGGTCCTACGGTCCTACGTATCACAATAAGCCTGAGGCTTATAAATAAGACGAAAGGCCTCCTTTGTCTTGTTCATGGAGTGGATTGCCTCTGCGATATATCCATTTTTATACGACTTCCAATCCTTATCAGGTATCGCCCTTATAGCCTCCAGGACCGCCTGGTAAAGATCAGCCCCTATGGCAAATTGAATTCTATTCTGCTCACAATAGTTTATAATATCAGCTTGATATGCGGCACTTTCAGATCTCAGAAAGGCGATTCTTTTTCCTTTGAGCATTTGTCTTACGCAATATTTTATAAAGTCAAGGTTTCTGGTTGCAGGGGCTACATTACCCTCTCTGCATCTCCCAGAACCAGACCATTTTCTGCGATATGGCCTACTATTGGCATATATCCCTTAAATCCCTTACCTGCCCGCCATTGCGAGCACTCAGGCGAGGCGGGCGGGTCTCTTGTCATTTCTACCTTGAAAGGAAGTATTGTTTATCGTATCATTGTTTTCACCTCGTTGGTTATGGTTTGGTTTGTTTTTGAATAGATGTATCTTACCGAATCAACGAGGTTTTTCAACTATTTTGTTATGAAAATCAGCACTAATAGCGGGATTGGGGCTACTTATTTTATTTCTCTACCCTGTAGTACGAAGAGAATGTCCGTCATTTAAATCTATAATTTTATGTATATTGGCACAATAGGTGTAAGTTTCGTTATTAGATCAGATTACTATTTATGCTCCCGTACCAATTGCTATTTTTGGCTGGTAACCATACCTTTTATGCATATGGATCGAATTTCATCTTTGAGTTGGTGTTTATTTATCTATCCAATAGCCTTACTCCCTTCTAAAGCAAAACAAAATGAGGCCGATTGTCATCATGGAAGCAATAATGATTGTAATTGTGGTAGTTGAAATCCCACAATACAATATTGCATAACTCATTCCCACAATTGGCAGCAGGCCCAAGCGAATTACAGCCCGCAAGTTTTCGTGTCTAGCAATAAAGTTCGCTACTGGTGGTGAATACACGTAATATACATTTACAAAGGCCTGCCCTATCTTGCTGGGCAAAAGATACGTGTCTCTGAACTGCCGTAGGATCTTTACATGTGTCTCAACCTGGGAGCCATAGGCCGCAGTTGCGATAAAGCAGCCGCTGCTGCCATTTTCGTCTTCAGAAGAGATTACCGCGGAGCCCACAAGCTGGGAAAGCATCCACCAGAAGGCTTTACCTTTAAGATAACAGTTAATGCATTGCGAATGGGCACAATCATCACAGCGCGGACAACTGTGGGTAGAACACCATGTTGAACACCATTCACAACCGTCTGATCCATCGGGATAGTAATTACCGTCTGGATCATAGCTTTCTATGTCTGCAAAGTCGAAAACAACCTTGTTGTGAGCTGAACAAAACGCTCTAATCCGGTTGTTATTGATATAGAGCGTTCCGGAAGATCCAGACCCATCCAGATGTCCTGTCATGTAAACAAAAGTGACATTGGGATAACCCGCTTCCAATTGACCCATTTTAGTAAGATAGTCATTGACCTCTTCCTCACTGTACCAGGAAAGCTGTCCACACCAGGACCACATCACCAGGTTCGTTTCTGGATGATTATTTAAATAGTCCCGAGTGAGGGAATCCCAATGGGGATCACCAAGGTCAATCCAGTCATCTTCATGTATGGTGGGTCGACCATAAAGCCCGGAGTCTTCATTTTCAAGCATAGAAAGCCCTGTAATAAGCTGACTGCCATGGGATGTATGACTGTAATAAATAGTGAAGGTTGAGCGTACAGAAGAGAAGGAATTTGCTGAAATACCACTAAAATCTGCTGCTGCAGTATGATCGGCAATAAGTGCGGCGGCAATCGGGGGGAAAGATCCCATCCATAATACGACCATTATCATCAACCCCAGATTCCTTATTAATTTTAAATGCATGACAATTTTCCTCCCTTCACAGGTTTAAAAAAAGGGCCTGCTCTTTTTTGTAATGTAAGGTTGCCTTGAATCGGGGTCAAGAAAAATCTTCAAAGCCAGCCTTAACCAGTTTTTCCTCCCTCTCTAAGGGAATATCGCCCAGAATTGTCTTGGAGACCATAGAAAGGCACACCAATACCAGAAATCACACAACCACCACCATTGGCAGTAACTTGAGGAAGGCACCTAAAAGTGACAACAAAATGGTTTTTTTAGCAAATTAGGCATTCGATACAATACCAAATGACCAAAACCAAAATAACCAAAACATTCTTATGGCAAATACTATCCCGAGCACACACTCCGTAGGAAGTGTGGGGACTTTTGAACATGAGAATTTCGAATTTGTTTCGGTCTGGCCGGCAAAGCCTGTGTGGTTCGTATCCCGATCTGCGGGAGGGTTTAATATGATGAATTATAACACATACATAGCGGAGGATTTCAAGATGAATGAAAAATTGTTGCTGATACCCCATTTTGTTTAATTCCGATTGAAATAATCAGAGCCCCTATGTTTTGACTACTGCTATGCTTGAAAAGAATTGAAAGGGCAAAATTTTCAAGTATTGTGTTTGTATGTTGTAATAAAATCAGATAGAATCCGTTAAAAAAATCTGGCACGAAATGTTCGGCCAGAGCATGCTCTCAGATACCATAATATACAGAAATTATAGGTGAATGCACTGTGGGTAGAAAAAGAGAGAAAATAGGAAATCTGAGTAGATTTAAAAGCCTTTTTCCTTGACCTGGTAAGTTGAGGGGGGTATTTTGTCAGACTTCAGGGTCTTACAATCGTGTAACCTCATTTAGAGATCACTCCTTTGGAAAACCCTTCAAAATGTAGCAACTTGACTCCTGCTTCTTGTTTTTTTAAGTAAGCTCGCCTTTTTCAATGCATCTAGCGAGAGAGAAGAAGGATTTCCCATAATTCCTTGGTAAAGGAGTACTATTGAAAGCCCTTTTAATCTACTCTGAATTCCCAGACACATTCTGGAATTTTAAGCACGCCCTTAAATTTATTCGGAAAAAATCGGCCTACCCTCCTCTCGGCCTATTGGCAGTAGGAGCTATGCTACCCAAAGAGTGGTCAAAGCGCTTGATAGATCTTAATGTGACAAAGATCACTGAAAAGGATCTCGCATGGGCTGATTACGCCTTTATTAGCGGGATGGTGGTACAGAGAGATACAGTCCGTCAGATAATTGCCCGGTGTAAAGAAGCAGGCCTGAAGCTAGTTGCTGGGGGACCACTGTTCACCAGTGAATATGAGCAATTCAAGGAAGTCGATCATTTTGTGCTTAATGAGGCCGAATTGACTCTCCCGCTTTTTTTGGCTGATCTGGAGCGGGGATGTGCCAAACGCATATATGAAACATCCGAGTTTTACGATATACGGAAAACACCGGCTCCAATGTGGCAGCTGGCCGATCCCACACAGTATGCCGCGATGGGTATCCAGTTTTCCAATGGCTGCCCCTTCTATTGCAAATTCTGCAACGTAACAGCCTTATTCGGACACCGAACTCGCTTCAAGGCCACTCGCCAGATTATTTCCGAGTTGAATGCTCTTTATGGCTTGAGATGGCGTGGTCAGATCTTTTTTGTTAACGATAACTTCATCGGCAACAAACGGTATCTCAAAACCCAATTTTTACCTGCTTTAATCGAATGGCGGAACAACAAGAGAGGCATACCCTTTAACACGGAAGCCTCGGTAAATCTCAATGATGACAAGCCTTTAATGGAGATGATGGTTAAGGCAAGGTTTTGATGCAGTTTTTATCGGGATCGAAACGCCTGATGAGGAAAGCCTGGCTGAATGCAATAAAAAGCAGAATAAAAACCGTGATCTGATCGAAACGGTAAAATGCATCCAAAGGGCGGGGCTGCAAGTGCAAGTAGGTTTTATTGTGGAATTCGATCACGATACGCGCTCTATATTCCAACGGCAGATTGATGTTATCCAGAAAAGTGGGGTCGTGTGACGGCCATTGTGAGCCTACTTCAAGCCCCTGCCGGCACAAGGCTATATAGACGTCTGAAAAAAGAAGACCGCTTGGTCGACTATTTTTCGAGAATATAAGGCGACAAGGATTCACAACCCGCTGGACTTCCAGCACTTCCTGTCCTTGTTTCGCTCCAGCGTACGCTTGGGGATCTTTTGCAAGGAGCGGCTCCAGTATTGGGAGATCTTGCTCTGGACATTCTTTCGTCGCCCTGGATTGTTTCCATTGGCAATTACCTTGGTGATTTACGGCCATCATTTCCGCAAGATCTGCAATTTACACATCATGTAAGCAGGTGATAGTAATAACTAAAGAGCTTTCTGGAGCTATATTACGTGTAGGATCGCAGACGACATACCAATGGTATTATGATTACGAAATTCAACCTTAACTACAGGCAACTTATAATATTTTGAAATGAGAAGGAGGTTAGAATGAATATCTATGTAGGCAGTTTATCGTATAAGGTCGCCGAAGAGGACCTTAGAAAAGAGTTTGAGGGCTTCGGGCAGGTCGAATCCGTCAATATTATTAAGGACAGATACAGTGGAGAATCACGAGGATTTGGATTTGTTGAGATGCCCAATAAAGATGAAGCACAATCTGCTATTGAAGGCTTGAATGGCAGGGAGTTGAAGGGGAGGAAAATTAATGTGAATGAGGCTCGCCCTCACTCTGAAGGTTACCGAGGTGGAGGAAGACGGGGTGGTGGTCGGCGTTACTAGCCAGCGCCACCATGAAAAATAGCGTAATAATAAAACTTTCCTGATCACCAAAATAACTATAATAAATCCTTTTTTTCCCACATGAGTAGAAAGGAAAAGGATTAATAGCCTAAAGAAGTCATGTAGAGTACCATCCATGAGGGGTATCACTACCAAAAGATGGAAACCAAAATTTTATCAAACACACCACGAGCTCTTTTATTTATAATCATTCTTTATGACGATACAAAAATATGCTAAGCCTGTTATTGTCCTCGATGCGGGTAAAGTCCTTGTTGACTATGACCCCACGGTGGTTGTTAAGTATCTTTCAAAGAGGTACGGACGAGAAATAGGTCTTCCACAGGCGGATGATCTATACAGGCTTTTCTTTCCTGTATATGTGGGCACGCAGTCATGGGGGGATATACTCCAGGCAATCAATAGGGCGCTGGGTTTCTCACTTGGGTCTCAGGAGTGGCTCAATATCTGGTGTCGTATCTTTATCGGCGAGGCACTGAGGATGAGGGAGGCGCTCGCTGAACTCAAGAGCGAGTTCCGCCTTGTGGCCCTCAGCAACACAGAAGAGGTACACTGGACATTCGTTCTCAAAAAATTCCCAATATTTGAACTTCTTGACGGGTGGGTAGTTTCCTATTCAGAGGGTGTGGCAAAACCGGATCCTGCTATCTACCGAGTGCTCATGAATCGTTACTGCGATGGCCAGTTGCCGGTTTTCTATACTGACGATAATGCGCGATACGTTGAAGCAGCTCGGCGTCTGGACTGGGAGGCTGAGGTGTTTACTGATGCAGCACACTTTAAGGATCAAATTAGAAAGCGCCGTAGGATCCCCTAAAGAGCACGACATGATTTCTTATGGGCTTTTTCTAAAAAATATATCCGTATGCTCTATAGCAAGTTTTTATCCCATGTGGAGGTCTCTTTCATTTTTATTTGATTGAATGAGAGAATCCGTTTTAAAATATTTTCGATCCCATTGTAACAGTAATGAATAAAGGTAGCAATGGCTGCCAACTCAGTGGTTGAATACCCTGGCTTTTCGGCCTTAACAATTGAAAATAGTTGAAATACTACAGTATCTATATTTTCAAATTTTGCTTCGCAGTATTCTCAAGGTTGACGTTTTTGCATAAATGAGTTTGCCCTCTTTTGCTATGTTGTTTTTGAATTTTGTCATATTTCCAGAAAGATCTATCAAGTTTGCATCCTTTGACATTACCCTGAGCAGCTCCCCATAAAATTTGAAGAATTTTCCAACTGGCACAGCAAAGTCATAATCACTAACGTCTTTTGGCTCCTTATATAGAGCGGAACCAATTAAATATAGCTCACCAACTCTATATTTCTTGGCAATTCCAACAGCCTTATCAGGCTCATCCTTTGGGATCATTGTGCCCCCTTTCGAATCAAACTGACTCTTAACTCTCTAACTCATCAACTTTTTAACCCTTTAGGCCTCAAACCTCTTCACCGTTCCAGAACCTCTTGAAGACTAAGAGAAGTCGGTGCCTAAGGGTCAAGAGATTGAATCAAACAGTAGTGTAATGCTATTGGACTGAACCTCCTTTGTTAAATTATAGAAATTTTTAATCAACTTCACTGATCTTTTTCTGTTTTTTCCCTTATTTTTTTGATTTATTCTGGGCGTTTACTTGTGGCAAGATGTAGATGATTTGTACGAATAATTTTTCTAACTATATTCTAACTATATTGTACTATTTCTATTCCTTCAGGCCAGATATTATGTATTTGCTTCCCTTGAAATGCGTGCAGCGATGAAATTATAGAACAAAGCAAATATTGCACTTGCAATCAAGCCATCTATGAAAGCCCAAATCAGGCCAATAAAACTCCCTATGGGGCTTATGTTGTAACCCCGGTAAACACGACCATTTAATAATGTTACGTCCCCTGCTGCGCCTTCAAAGGCAATTATCCACCACGTAAGAAGGAAAAGGCCAAACCCCCAAATTATACCACATGTGAGTGAAAAGGCTTTTACATTGAGTCTCATCGTTAACCTCCTTGAGTTGTGCATCTAATTATCGAGATAGTGAAATTTTTATCGTTTAAAAAATGTGGAAAGAATTTCATATTTTAGTGAACCACATGCAGGCTTTATTCGATCTTACGGTTTACTCTTCTCTTTCTATACTCCCGACTAAATCGTAGATATGGGCCTCGGTTATATGAACCGGAACAATTTCTCCTATCATAGCTGTTCCTTCATTTATCAATACCTGGCCATCTACATCTGGAGCCATTGTTGCTGTTCGTCCAGTAAGTAATAGATCTGTTTCAGGGCTTAATCCCTCAACTATTACTGGCACTGTTTTACCAACCAACTCTTTATTGATATTTCTGCTGATCTCTGCCTGAATTTCCATAAGCTCCTGGACCCTTTTTTCCACGACACTCTGAGGTATGCTATTTTTGAGCTTTGCGGCATGGGTGCCTTTCTCCGGGCTAAAAGCAAACACACCTAATCTTTCAAATTTTGCCTCTTGTAAAAAGGTGCATAATTCTTTAAATTGTTTCTCACTCTCTCCTGGAAAACCGATCATTACTGTTGTCCGTAGTGTTATTTTTCTTGATCTTTTTCTTATTTTCTCTACAAATTGAGGTATCGACTCCGCCTGCAAAGGGCGTCCCATAGCCCTAAGGATATCTGGATTAACATGCTGAATGGGTACATCAAGGTATGGGCATAAAATTTCTTCAGAATCAATAAGCTCAAGAATTCCTTCAGTTAAATGATACGGATGAGCATAAAGAATTCTTAGCCAATGCAAACCAGATACGGTAAGAAGCTTCACCAGGAGATCCTCAAGCCTCCATGGTGGGTCAAGATCATGGCCATAGGAGCTTGTGTCTTGTGCTACAAGATTAATCTCCTTCACGCCCTTTTCAACCATATTCTTTGTCTCGATAAAGAGAGAATCTATGGTTCTGCTCCGGAAAGAACCCCTTAAGGAAGGAATAATACAATAGGAGCAATGGTGTGAGCATCCTTCGGCGATTTTTAGATAGGCAGAATAAAATGGTGTTGTCTGGGCCCTGGGTGCCTTGTGATCCACTAAAAAACGAGGTTTGTCTATAAAAAAAATCGGGGTGTTAGCACTTTTAGTACTTAAAATCTCACCTATTCTGTGTATCTGTCCTGTACCAACCCAGCCATTAACCTCTGGGATTTCTTTAAGCAGCTTTCGTCCATATCTCTGCACAAAACAACCTACCACCACAAGGGATGTTAGATGCCCTTTGTCTTTTAAACGTGCAAGCTCAAGTATTGTGTCTATGCTCTCCTCAACTGCTGGTCTGATAAAGGCACAGGTATTAACAATCGCTATATCGGCATCTAAAGGATCATTGACTATATCATATCCATGCTCTTTGATACGACCAAGGATATATTCACTGTCTACAAGATTTTTTACACATCCGAGGTTGATAACAAATGCCTTTGACATAAATCTTATAATATTATTTCAGGTGGTGGACAGGCTGAAATCTGAATAAGTCATGAGGGTAAAGGTTGCTGACTGCTAAAATCTTACCATTCTCTTTCTGTTTGAAGACTTGATTCCATCCATCTCTTAATCATGTCTTCTGTGTACGCACTCCTGAAACCATTGACAACCGTTTCAAATGGAAGGTCTGCAAAATGCCCATGATCTTTAATATATTCGATATGTAGATGCCCATCCAAATCATGGGAATGAAAGATAGCGGGATTATGCCCATCAAATTCTACAGGTTTCAAATTTAGCCTCTGACACATGCCTATATCAAATGTTGGCGTTACCTTGATCCATCTGCCGTCAATGTAAAGCTCATTATAGCCATGAAAGGCAAAAACATTTGTTTTCATCATGTTCCATAATTTTGGGGGTATCGAATAATTCTTAATATCAGCAAAAACAAGCCGTGCCGGTATACCATTCGCTCTGGCCAATGCAGCGAGCAGAACTGCCTTTTGAACGCAAAAACCTTCCCCTCTCTCGAGAGTCTTGCTTGCCGGGTAATGCTCTGGAAGGTAAAAAGGAGAATAGGGGGTATAAGGAATCTTGTCTCTCACAAAATTAAAGATAGCCTTTGCCTTTTCGTCAGGATAAGGGGCCACAATTTCTTTGGACAGCTTCGAAACCGAAGGTGTGTCGTAATCAATATAGTATGTTGATTTCAAGTATATGGATAGGTCTTCCATAATATATCACACGTACTATGTCTTTGTGGCTCCTTTTGATAGACGTTTTATTATGGTTTGGGTGAAGTTTTTAAAAAATAGAAGCTGAATATTTTTGCTCAATCCCTCTAAAAGGGTAGAACTGATTTTCAGTAAAATACATTCCTCTTTGGTAATAATGGTAGCTGTGCGAGGTTCACCGGTCAGATAGGCCATCTCTCCAAAACATTGTCCCTTTTCTAAAACAGCTACTTCTTCACTTCCCGTTTGGACTAACACTTGACCACTGATCAAAATATAAAAAGAATCGTCTATCTCTCCTTCTTGTATAATGGTCTTACCTTTTTCAACCTTGACTAAATCACATGCAGAAAGGATCTCGTTAATTTGTTTTTTAGGAAAGTTATTAAAAAAAACTAACTCCTTGATATAGCTTAACAATTCGCTGTCATGAGTTTCTTTTGGTGTTTCCTTTAAACTACGTAAGGCCAGTCTCAGATCGTAAGCAAAGTCCATACTGCTCTGATAACGTTGAGATGGGTTCTTGGCCAAGGCCTTGTTAAGAATATCTCCAAAGATCTTTGGTAACGCTGGTTTTAACTCCAGAATGGGGGGAGGATCATCATTAACAATTTTAAACATAACAGAGTATTCGTTTTCTCCTTCAAATGCCTTTTTACCAGTTAGGAGCTCATAAAGAACCGAGCCAAGAGAAAAGAGATCGTTTTTCTCTGTTATAAGCTCCTCTTTGACTTGTTCAGGTGACATATAGCTGGGGGAACCGTATAAACCTTTAACAAGAGTCGAATGACCCCTTTTAATATAGGCAATACTAAAATCGGTTATCTTTATCTGACCAGATAAACTAAGCATGATATTAGAGGGTTTTATGTCACGATGAATTACCTCATTTTGATGGGCATATTCTAAGCCTTTGCATACATTGAAAGCAATCTGTAATATCCTCTCTATGGGCAAAAGGTTATAAGGCTTACAAAATCTCTCCAATGTGTATCCATTTACATACTCCATGGTAATATAACAAATGTCTTGATGTAGATCAGCATCATATATAGTTACAATATTTGGGTGCATAAGGCATCCTGCTGATTGCGCCTCAACAAAAAAGTTCTTCTTATAACTTTCGATTTCCGCAGGGCTTGTATTATCAGGGAGACGGTAAATCTTAATAGCTACTTTACGATCTATATAAGGGTCCTTTCCAAGATAAACAGCTCCGCTGCCGCCCTGCCCTAACTTATTAAGAATCTGATAGCGACCTATAGTCTTTATATTCTGTAAATCAAACATAAATCAATGAGATACCCTGTAAAATTGTTTAAGTAGTTAAATAGTCAAATAGATGAGCAGCTGAACAGTATATTATTGGTTATGTAGACGAATGATTACCTATTCAACGAGTTAACGTCGTAACTAATTTACCTTAAGCCTGCCAGTCCCGCTCTGAGGTACGAGGCGGGCCAGCGTCTTCGCCTTTTTTTACTTTGAGATATCAGTAAAAAGCTTCTTTACATCAAGTTTATTTACCAAATCATTAAATGTTTCACTCATTACTTGATGCGCCTGTTTTATACCGGAAATCCTAAACTTTTCTGCCTGACCCTTGAATCTCCTGGTTAAAACATTCCCCTCCTGAGTAAATTCAGCTTCGTAATCTATCCTGGCAATCCATCTACGGCCAGATAAATCCAGAGTAAAATCGTATAAGTTGATAGCTAACTCTGGAATCCCTTCTTTCCGCTCAGGTAACAATTTTAGCCCCATATTCTCGAAATAAAGAGTAAAGGTTGTCTTAAAAAGGGTTTCTATGTCATAAATTCGGACAAGGAATCTTTCCTTTTCTCCTTTCGATAGAATATAATTAATATTCCCAGAAAAATTTGTATATATCCCCTTTGCTCCATTGCCAATAATATCTTTATTGGCTCTCTTGTCAATAAACCTAAAATATATTTCCTTTCCCTCCAGAATATTAGATTTTGGTATAGTGTTATACGTAACCTCCAGTTTAGGGATAGTAGCACATGCAGTAAAGAAGATAAGGACTAAGCAGGAAACAAATTTAAAATAAGAAAAAAATAACCTCATGATGTTCCTCCCTTTTTCTAAAACACATGATAGACAATTGGCATAAACTATTTTATTAAAGGAGTATTCTAAAAGAACCCTTATCTGTCAAGAAAAAGTAATCCAAATGAAAAAAAATAGTGACAATAAAATACAAAAGAAAGACAGGGATCTTTTTGATCAAGCCTGGAATGTTACCAGAAAAAACCATGGAAGCAATTTTACATTCTACCTTCCTGGTATGATCAGGTATGGAAAGATGCGGGGCCTGTACCCTGCTCTATCATTAACCGGGGATAGGTGCCAGCTACTATGTGAGCACTGTAAGGGATTACTCCTAAAGCCTATGATAAAGGCAACCGACCCAGAATCTCTTATAACAAAGTGTCTTAAGTTGGCACACTCAGGCCATTCAGGGGTTCTTTTAAGCGGCGGATCAGACCTTGAAGGGAGGCTTCCCTGGAAAACATTCTATCAGGCAATACAAAAGATAAAGACTGAAATAGATTTATTTCTATCTGTACATAGTGGCTTTTTAGATTTCAACACAGCCGTTGCCCTCAAAGAAGCAGGCGTGGATCAGGCACTAATTGATGTAATGGGTGATGAGGAAACTGCAAAAAAGATTTACCACCTTGATAGTCTTCAAAAGGTGATAACATCACTTGAGAATCTCTTCAAATCAGGCCTTGATGTTGTGCCTCATATTGTGGCTGGGCTCATGTATGGTAAAATACATGGTGAATATAATGCGCTGCGAATTATAAGTCGTTTTAAGCCTTCTTCTGTTGTAATGGTTGTTCTTATGCCATTAAAAGGTACACCTATGTCAGGGGTCTTGCCCCCATCTCCTATAGAGATTGCTCGATTGATTGCCACGGCACGGTTGATGATGCCACACACTCCGATATCTCTGGGCTGTGAGAGGCCAAGAAATAAAGAAGGACACATAATGGAAGAGCTGGCCATTTATGCAGGGGCCACCAGAATGGCTGTATGGTCAAAAAAAACCATTGATCTGGCATCAAATCTCGGATTAAATCCCCTCTTTCAACCCACCTGCTGTTCCGTTCCATATAGGGAAGATTTTAGCAAGAATCTTATATAAGATGTCTTGTCTTAATTCCTGGATAATCAAAGGCACATTAAAAAAATCAAAAAGGATCAACGGCTTATCATCTACGACCTCAAGACGCCCCTTCAGGGATTGACCGAGAGCGTTTATATCCATTGTGAGCAGAGCCACAACCACCTGTGGGATAAACTGGTGTTGGAAAAGGAATCATCAATCTAATTTTTTATCCTGACATCTTTCTTCATCTGTAACTGAACATTGATATTCAAAGACCAGATGTAGTATACAGTCATTGTATGTTATAAAACAGGAGTAATTTTTACAGTGGATTTATTAAATACATTGGCCGTAGATTAAAAATCGGACTTTCAAAAAGAAACCAGAAAAGAGGAATAATTGAGAAGATTTTTTGTAGAAAAAATTATACCGACAGGCGGCTTTCTATCAATTACCGGCAAAGAGGCCAGGCATATAGTCAGCGTTTTGAGAATGAAAAAAGGCGAAACGTTGATTCTTATGGATAGAGAAGGGCAGTCTTTTGAGGCAACAATAGAAGCGGTACATTACAAAGAAGTAAAGGTTAGAATTACCAAGACCATACCACCTTTACCTCCTTCACCAGTAAAGATTAGCCTTGCTCAAGCTCTTATTAAATCTCATCCAATGGAATATCTTATCCAAAAGGTAACGGAATTAGGGATACATTCAATCCATCCATTTTATTCAGAAAGAACGGTTTTACAATTAAAATCAGCCCATCTAAAAAATAAAATGGATCGCTGGATGGATATAATGAAATCAGCCTGTAAACAATGTGGCAGGGTAACGCTGCCTACCTTAAATACTCCTTTGGCATTTGAAAAGCTTATTAACACCATGCCAAATAAAAAGACATTAAAGGTTCTGTTATGGGAAGACGAAGATAAGGTAGACCTTAAGAGATTGTTAACATCCATGAGCTTTGCGCCTCATGTTTTTGCTATAGTTGGGCCTGAAGGAGGTTTTACCCTGAATGAAATCAACCTCGCAAAAGATGCTGGTTTTCGCATAGTTTCTTTGGGAAACAGAATATTACGTGCGGAAACAGCGGCTGTGTCATTGCTATCAATTATCCAGTATGAATGGGGAGATTTGAACTTGGGATAGAGAAGAGGGGATAAAAAACCCCTTATTAGTAAATTAATAAGGGGTATGAAAAATCTCGGCGGCGACCTACTCTCCCACGCAGTCCCCCACGCAGTACCATCGGCGCTGAAGAGCTTAACTTCCGTGTTCGGGATGGGAACGGGTATTTCCTCTTCGCTATTGCCACCGAAAACTCTTATTTTATGGATAGTATTGAATGAAAAAATAAAAAGTAGATAATTATGGCCAAGCCGCACGACCTATTAGTACTAGTTAGCTAAGTACATTACTGCACTTACACATCTAGCCTATCAACCTTGTAGTCTTCAAGGGGTCTTTAGTCCCCCGTGTTTCCACGGGAGAGGGATATCTAATCTTGAGGTTGGTTTCCCGCTTAGATGCTTTCAGCGGTTATCCATTCCGAACATAGCTACCCAGCGATGCCGCTGGCGCGACAACTGGAACACCAGAGGTTCGTCCGTCCCGGTCCTCTCGTACTAAGGACAGATCCCCTCAAATATCCTGCGCCCACGAAAGATAGGGACCGAACTGTCTCACGACGTTCTAAACCCAGCTCACGTACCGCTTTAATTGGCGAACAGCCAAACCCTTGGGACCTGCTTCAGCCCCAGGATGCGATGAGCCGACATCGAGGTGCCAAACCGCCCCGTCGATGTGAACTCTTGGGGGCGATAAGCCTGTTATCCCCGGCGTACCTTTTATCCGTTGAGCGACGGCCCTTCCACACGGGACCGCCGGATCACTAAGACCTACTTTCGTACCTGTTCGACCTGTCGGTCTTACAGTCAAGCTCCCTTATGCCTTTACACTCTACGGTTGGTTTCCAATCAACCTGAGGGAACCTTCGCGCGCCTCCGTTACTCTTTAGGAGGCGACCGCCCCAGCCAAACTACCCACCAGACACTGTTTCCAATCCGGATAACGGATTAAGATTAGGACCCTAAATTAAGAAGGGTGGTATTTCAAGGTTGGCTCCATCCCAACTAGCGTTGAGATTTCATAGCCTCCCACCTATCCTACACATCCTAACCCAAAATCCAATGTCAAGCTATAGTAAAGGTGCACGGGGTCTTTCCGTCTTTTCGCGGGTAGACGGCATCTGCACCGTCAATTCAATTTCACTGAGTCCCTGGTTGAGACAGTGGGGAAGTCGTTACGCCATTCGTGCAGGTCGGAACTTACCCGACAAGGAATTTCGCTACCTTAGGACCGTTATAGTTACGGCCGCCGTTTACTGGGGCTTCAGTTCGAAGCTTCTCCACTCCGACGAATCGAAGAAGATAACATCTCTCCTTAACCTTCCAGCACCGGGCAGGCGTCAGACCCTATACATCGTCTTACGATTTAGCAGAGTCCTGTGTTTTTAGTAAACAGTCGCTACCCCCATTTCTTTGCAACCTCCTTCGGCTCCGAAAGCAAGTTTCTTCACCTACATGGAGGCACACCTTCTTCCAAAGTTACGGTGTTATTATGCCGAGTTCCTTAACCAGAGTTCTCTCAAGCGCCTTAGAATACTCATCCTGCCTACCTGTGTCGGTTTGGGGTACGATCACCAAATCAACTCGCTAGAGGCTTTTCTTGGCAGCATGGGATTAACCAGTTTATACCCAAAAAGGGATCCTCATCACCCCTCGGTGTTATATAAGAGGGTGGATTTGCCTGCCCTCTCCACCTACAGGCTTGAATCCCGTATTCCATCACGGGAATGGTTTACCCTTCTGCGTCCCCCCATCACTCAAACGCTAATTCGGTGGTACAGGAATATTAACCTGTTTCCCATTATCTACGCCCTTCGGCCTCGACTTAGGGATCGACTAACCCTGAGAAGATTAACTTTACCCAGGAAACCTTAGGCTTTCGGCGTGCCGGTTTCTCACCGGCATTATCGCTACTCATGTCAGCATTATCTCTTCTATCCAGTCCACCAGTCCTCACGGTCTGGCTTCAACCCAGAATAGAATGCTCCCCTACCAAAAGCGATGAATCGTTTACCTTAAGCTATTCGCTAAAAGCCAATAGCTGCTGGTACCGATGAGATCGCTCCTCCGCAGCTTCGGTAATGTGCTTAAGCCCCGTTACATTATCGGCGCAGAATCACTTGACCAGTGAGCTGTTACGCTTTCTTTAAAGGATGGCTGCCTCTAAGCCAACCTCCTGGCTGTCTCAGCATTTCCACTTCCTTTGCCACTTAGCACATATTTTGGGACCTTAGCTGGCGGTCTGGGCTCTTTCCCTCTCGACCATGGATCTTATCACCCATAGTCTGACTCCCGCAGTAAGAGATAACGGTATTCGGAGTTTGGTTGGGTTTGGTAATCTGGTAGGACCCCTAGCCCATTCAGTGCTCTACCCCCGTTATTCAATCTGCGAGGCTATACCTAAATATATTTCGGGGAGAACCAGCTATCTCCAGGTTTGATTAGCCTTTCACTCCTATCCACAGCTCATCCAAGCGGTTTTCACCCCACACTGGTTCGGGCCTTCATCCCGTGTTACCGGGACTTCACCCTGGCCATGGATAGATCACCTGGTTTCGGGTCTACTCCATGCAACTAAAATCGCCCATTTAAGACTCGCTTTCGCTATGGCTCCACCTAACGGCTTAACCTTGCTACATAGAATAACTCGCTGACTCATTAAACAAAAGGCACGCAGTCGAACTTGGATTTAATAAGGTAAACCTTAAATAAATCCAATAGTTCTTCCACTGCTTGTAGACAAACGGTTTCAGGTACTATTTCACTCCCCTAAAAGGGGTTCTTTTCACCTTTCCCTCACGGTACTAGTTCACTATCGGTTGCTGGGTTGTATTTAGCCTTAGAAGGTGGTCCTCCTCGTTTCCCACAGGGTTCCACGTGTCCCGTGGTACTTGGGAATCTTACTCACCAAGTTCAATTGATTTTATCTACTAGACTTTCACTATCTATGGTTCCGCTTTCCAGCGGATTCGACTATCAATTGAATTTTTGACTTGGCGACAAACCTGCAGTTTCGTCTGGTAAGACCCCGCAACACCGAACATACAACGTCTGCAGACTTTACCATATGTCCGGTTTAGGCTTCTCCCATTTCGTTCGCCACTACTCTGGGAATCACTGTTGTTTTCTTTTCCTGAGGGTACTGAGATGTTTCAGTTCTCCTCGTTCGCCTCTATTGCCTATGTATTCAGCAATAGATATCCCAACATTACTTGGGATGGGTTTCCCCATTCAGAGATCTCCGGGTCAAAGCCTGCTTAGCGGCTCACCGAAGCTTATCGCAGCTAACCACGTCTTTCTTCGCCACCCAACACCAAGGCATCCACCGTTTGCCCTTAGTAGCTTGGCCATAATTATTTACCCTTTATTTCATTTTAGACGCTCATTCAATATACCCTTATTCTATTGTCAAAGAACAAATGCCTTAAAAAAGACAAATATTAACGTAATCTAAAAATGGTGATAATCTTTTATGCAACCATTAATGGAGGTGAATCCCGATCAAATCGGGAATAACCTTCCAGCTTGTAGAGCGGAATGCTCTCTCCCTTCGCCCTTTCTCTTTCCCACCCTCACTGAATGAGGTGGTGGAGGTGAACGGGATCGAACCGATGACCTCCTGCGTGCAAAGCAGGTGCTCTCCCAACTGAGCTACACCCCCTAATAATTGTCAATTTTAGATTGACAATTTACAGTTGATTATTCCACTATCTTTTCATTAGGAAAATCGAAGATCGTCAATATTTAATCGAAAATCCAATGGTGGGCCTAGTTGGAATTGAACCAACGACCTCACGCTTATCAGGCGTGCGCTCTAACCGAGACTGAGCTATAGGCCCGTGAGGATTATCCCGTTGATTCTCTCAAAGCTAAATAGTGAACCTAATTATGAGCTTGATCAAGGGTTTCCCATCAGCTTTCACTGACAGTAATCTCCTTAGAAAGGAGGTGATCCAGCCGCAGATTCCTCTACGGCTACCTTGTTACGACTTCACCCCAATCACCAGCCATACCTTAGGTGCCTGCCTCCCCTTCGACAAGCTCAGGGGTTAGCCCAGCAACTTCTGGTACAACCAACTTTCGTGGTGTGACGGGCGGTGTGTACAAGGCCCGGGAACGTATTCACCGTGGCATGCTGATCCACGATTACTAGCGATTCCAGCTTCATGGAGTCGAGTTGCAGACTCCAATCCGAACTTAGGACTACTTTTTGGGATTAGCTTCTCCTTGCAGAGTCGCAGCCCTTTGTGCAGCCCATTGTAGCACGTGTGTAGCCCTGGGTATAAAGGCCATGAGGACTTGACGTCATCCCCACCTTCCTCCCCGTTAACCGGGGCAGTATCTTTAGAGTGCCTAACTTAATAGTGGCAACTAAAGACAAGGGTTGCGCTCGTTGCGGGACTTAACCCAACATCTCACGACACGAGCTGACGACAGCCATGCAGCACCTGTCACTTTGTTCCGAAGAATCGGTAAGATCCCCTTTCAGGGACTGTCAAAGGATGTCAAACCCAGGTAAGGTTTTTCGCGTTGCATCGAATTAAACCACATGCTCCACCGCTTGTGCGGGCCCCCGTCAATTCCTTTGAGTTTTAGCCTTGCGACCGTACTCCCCAGGCGGGGAACTTAATGCGTTAGCTTCGGCACAGCAGGGATCAATACCCGCTACACCTAGTTCCCATCGTTTACAGCGTGGACTACCAGGGTATCTAATCCTGTTTGCTACCCACGCTTTCGCGTCTCAGCGTCAGTATCGATCCAGAAAGTCGCCTTCGCCACAGGTGTTCCTCCCAATATCTACGAATTTCACCTCTACACTGGGAATTCCACTTTCCTCTCTCGTACTCAAGTTGGGCAGTTTCAGACGTACTTCTTCTGTTGAGCAGAAGGCTTTCACATCTGACTATCCCAACCGCCTACACGCTCTTTACGCCCAATAAATCCGAATAACGCTTGCACCCTCCGTATTACCGCGGCTGCTGGCACGGAGTTAGCCGGTGCTTCCTTTAGTGGTACCTTCAAATCCCTCAGGTATTCACCACGGGATTTTATTCCCACTTGACAGAGCTTTACGACCCGAAGGCCTTCTTCACTCACACGGCGTCGCTGCGTCAGGGTTTCCCCCATTGCGCAAGATTCCTCACTGCTGCCTCCCGTAGGAGTCTGGACCGTGTTTCAGTTCCAGTGTGGCTGGCCATCTTCTCAGACCAGCTAACCATCGTAGCCTTGGTAGGCCATTACCCTACCAACAAGCTAATGGTACGCGAGCCCCTCATTAAACGCCAACTTTCATGAAGAGGTCAGCTTTCATCCAAAGAACCTTGGTTCTCAGGACTGTATTTGGTATTAGACCACCTTTCGGTGGATTATCCCAAATTTAAGGACAGGTTACCCACGCGTTACTCACCCGTGCGCCACTTTACTCTCCCGAGCAAGCTCGAGATTTCTCGTTCGACTTGCATGTGTTAAGCGCGCCCCCAGCGTTCATTCTGAGCCAGGATCAAACTCTCAAATTAACCATAATAAAGCACTAATCTTACTAATAAACATAAGGCCCATAATCGGTATTCACTATTTAGTTTTCAAAGAACAAACTTTTCTCAATACTAACTATCTTCTTTTTTCCTGTCAAGTTATTTATTTCAGATTTTATTATAAAAAAGTATTTTTCTATTATAAAGCATGATTAGCATCGCCCATTTAAAAAAAATACCTATATAGCTATTCCATGCAATTTTTTGCAGCCATCTTCTACCGGCGTCTCTGACAGCTCTTATAGTGCGTTCACCAAAAACTCTGTGCGGGTAATTTCTTTTCTCTTCATCGGTAATCTCTTGGGGACAATAACGCATTTTAAGTTTAATTACAGCTTTAAAATCATCGTCTATGAATTTTTTATAAATTATTGTAAAAGGGTAAAGAAAAAATTCCCTCTCTAAGATAGTTGCAGCCCAGTCTATTAGGTGTGGGTTTCCACACTCATCAATCAATATGTTAGATGACCTCTTTAAATCACAATGTGCTACACCATGTCTGTAACACTTTTGAATGAGTCTAATAAGTTTCTGAAAAAACTCAAGGTTTAGGCTTTCTACTTCTGAAAGATGTTCTAAATCTTTACCCGGGGCCTTGGAAACTACCAAAGCCAGACCACTAATTTTCCTATAAAAAGCAGGAATCCCTTTAATCCCTTCTAATCTTTGATATACGCAGCTCTCTCTCCATAAAAGAAATCGTCCAATAAGGTTACGATATATGAAACCATTGACACTAAAATCCTTAACAACCTCTTGAACACCATTATCTTCAACCAGACGAATGATAGGCCTTGTGTTGGTTGGCTGGCGTAAAATACCTATTTGCTTTTGAGGTAGATTTTTTATTGTTAACCATCTAAACATGCATATAATGTCTGATGTATCAAGCCAACTTTCTTCTTTTTACTATATTACAATATTTTTCTACAATTTGATAGTAAAGGTGGCAAGAAATCAGCAATTCTAATTTTGACCCACAAGATTAGTTCGCAGCCCTTCATTGCCTCGAGTTTTGAACAGTTAGACAGGGGACATGGATAATAGAGCGAGGAATCCTCGCTACAGGTGATTAATGAAAC